>Ga0224514_10000175_pt1 | contig 20548 bp, 19 predicted proteins | sample SF_May12_sed_USG_3_FD_169107 | JGI IMG/M metagenome (GOLD analysis project Ga0224514, IMG submission 169107) | Sediment microbial communities from San Francisco Bay, California, United States - SF_May12_sed_USGS_24 | ecosystem: Environmental > Aquatic > Marine > Sediment | place: USA... | reverse complement strand
CTCATCATAATATTGCCATTGATCAACAACCTGCTCTAGTAAGTTAAAATCAAGATCATCTAAATCCAGGCTATTACGATCTAAAAATACGCCTCGCATATACGCTCTCCACAAATATCGGCTTTACTACTGTGCTTAATTTAAACAAGATAACTTTAGATTATCATCATTATCAGCCATAATGCGTCTGAAAATAAATCGATAACCAGCAAGATTTCAGGCACAAACAAGCTATGGCTAAATATAAGGGCTCAACCTCTTTTTCTCATGAGCAACAGGACTCCACGGGAATATTACTCGTCAATCTGGGGACCCCTGATGCACCCACACCGCAAGCAGTACGACGTTATCTTGCCGAGTTTCTATCTGATCCCAGGGTTATAGAAATCCCTAAAATCTTATGGTGGCTAATCCTTCATGGCATCATTTTACGTATACGCCCCAAAAAAGTTGCACATGCTTATGAATCCATATGGCAAACTTCCGGTTCACCCTTATTATCCATCACCTTGTCACAAGCTGCGGCACTGAAAATTCCATTATCAGAAAAATTCAAAGGCCCTGTTAATATTGCTGTTGGTATGCGTTATGGCAAGCCTTCCATTGCCAGCAGCTTAAATGAATTAAAAAAAGCCGGTGCGCGACGTATTATTGTGTTGCCGCTCTATCCTCAATATTCTGCCACTACCAGCGCAACCGTATTTGATGCAGTCGCTCATGAACTTAAAACATGGCGCTGGCTTCCTGACATTCGTTTTATTAGCCATTACCCGGATCATGATTCTTATATCAGTGCTCTTGCAACGAGTATAAAAATGCACCAGGATAAACATGGTCAACCTGATAAATTATTATTCTCATTTCACGGTTTGCCAAAACGTAATCTTGAACTAGGCGATCCTTACTTTTGTGAATGTCATAAAACAGCACGCCTTGTTGCTGAACAACTAAATCTTAAAAAAAACCAGTGGCAACTTACTTTTCAGTCACGTTTTGGAAAAGCCGAATGGTTACAACCTTACACCGATAAAACACTGCAAGCTTGGGGTAAGGAAGGCATCAAGCATGCCCAGATAATCTGCCCTGGCTTTGCCGCTGATTGTCTGGAAACACTGGAAGAAATTGATATGCAAAACCGGGAAGTTTTTCTTCAGGCCGGTGGCCAGCAGTTTAGTTATATCCCGGCCCTCAATGATCATCCAGACCACATCAATCTGCTGAGTCAGTTAATTTTGCAACATGCGGGGGACTGGGTTGAGCTTGAGAATGATGACTACACCCTCCGCAAACAATATGCGCAACAACAAGGTGCTAATAAATAAAAAGTTTCGACTATAAAAAAAGGGAAGGCACTGCCTTCCCTTTTTTATTACTTCTTTCCCTGTATGAATCAGGCAATACCCGGATTACCTTCCATACCAATAATTTTAGGTGAGTTAAGTTTCTTAACTTTAGCCACCTTCTCGTCACGTAAGTATTCAGCAACCACGTCCCAAATAGGTGCCCCCGGTGCTTTTGAGCCCACTTGTGCCCAACCAGCCACCGCGTACTCTTTATTCGCCTCGATCTTGGTACCATCATCCAGGCGCATATCAGTAACACGATTTCCCATCGTGGAGTTTGGATTCATAGTGTAATCCAGACCACCAACACGAACCATATCACCACCTTGTTGACGATATGGATCAGCGTTGAACAGGTTGTCCGCTACATCTTCCAGAATGTCCTTAATAATTTTACCAGACATATTACGTACATAAGTTTCCGGGTAGGTAATACAGGTTTGATCCATAACATTATCCATGTAGATGGTTTCACCTGGTAATACTGTGGTCCCCCAACGGAAACCGGGCGACAGCGAAATCTGTGCACCACCCACTACATTCAGCGCATCACAGATAATCTGGTCAAAAGTACCGTTGAAGTTACCACGACGATAGAGCACACCTTCTGCCACAGCCAACTCTTCACGCAATGTTGCCAGGTATGGCTTACGGACTTCATCAATATACGCCGCCATTTCTGCATCTGGTTCCAGCAGATTAGAGAATACAGGTAACAGCTTGTAACGCCAGTCTTGTACTTTGCCGTTACGAACATCAAACTGCATAAAGCCAAGGAACTTACCATTGGAACCGGCATTAGTTACCAGTGTTTTACCACCTTTGTTGCTCACAACAGTTGGAGCAGGCACGCCATCATGAGTATGACCACCGAAGATGGCATCGATACCCGATACACGTGATGCCATTTTCAGATCCACGTCCATACCATTATGCGAAATAACCACGACAACGTCTGGTTTTTCTTTGGCACGAACTTCATCAACAACTGATTGCATTGCAGTGTCATTGATACCGAAAGTCCAGTCAGGAATGAAACGGCCTGGATTCGCAATCGGTGTATAAGGGAAAGCCTGACCAATAACGGCTACGCGTACACCGCCTTCCATTTCCTTAATAGTATAAGGTTTAAAGGCCCGTAAGCTTTCTTCATCAAAACCATCAAAATCTGCAAAACGATAATCAAAGCTGGCTTCGTCTTTAACATTAACGTTCTGACAAACAAAGTCACCTTTGAAGTCTTTAACGTTGGAAATAACTTCTTCATCCAGATAAGTGAATTCCCAGTGCCCCGTCATGACATCAACGCCTAACAGGTTACAGGCACCAACCATGTCCTTGCCGCGAGTCCAGTAGGCAGTACCGGAACCCTGCCAGGTATCACCACCATCTAATAATAAACTCTTGTTCTGACCGTGATCCGCACGTAGGCGTTTAACCAGAGTACGTAAATGAGCAAAACCACCCACTTTGCCGTAGGTTTTCGCTGCTTCAGTAAAGTTCAGGTAAGTAAATGCGTGCGCTTCCAGCGTATTGGGCTGAATACCGAAATGTTTCAATAATTTGTCACCAACAATATGAGGAGGCTGACCAGTTGCATCACCAATACCCAGGTTTACATTAGGTTCGCGGAAATTGATAGGTAATAACTGCGCATGACAATCCGTCATATGCATCAGGGAAACATTACCAAATTTTGGAATATTGTAGACATCCTGTGGCCCTTTCTTGGCGCCGGCGGTGGTTACGCCACCCACACCACTTGATTTGTTATCACAGCCCGGCAACATCCCTGCGGCTGCAGCCATACCCATTACTTGGACAAACTCACGGCGGCTAATTGACATTACCCGTCCTCCTGTTTTTATATAAATCGTTGTAATTCAAGGAAAAAATATTCAATTGTGACGTTATCGCCAGCTATTTATAGCATTACCACTCTTACACATGCAAAAGTTAGCCTATGATATTATAAATAGGCGAGTCAAGGCAGTTATTTTTTAGATAGAGTCTAAGAGTGGCTGTTTATATTGCTATTTGCAAAATTTAGCCAAGTGAAGTGGAAGGATTTTAAATTATACTAGCTGGGAAGTTTTGCTATTTGAATAGAAGTATTTACTGCCTTTAAAACGATAAGCCAAAAGAATAATTAATATAGCAGTATAGATGAGTGGTTCACGCAGATCCGCTTTCACTAACCAGAGATAATGCAACACACCCAATATACCGATGATGTATACCATTTGATGAAGCTTTTTCCAACGTCTTCCCAGGCGACGCATCCAGTTATTTGTCGAGGTAATAGCCAGTGGCAGTAATAAAACAAATGCCAACATCCCCACCGTTATAAAAGGACGTTTAATAATATCGGTAACTATTTCATTCCAATCAAAGAATTGATCAAACCAGATGTAAGTCGTTAAGTGCAGGCAGGCATAAAAAAACACGTACAATCCCAACATGCGACGATAAGCCATCAGCCATACCTGCCCCGTGATTTTACGCAAAGGTGTAATGGCTAATACAATTAACAGGAATCGTAATGTCCATTCACCACTTTGGCGCGTCAACGCCTCAAACGGGTTGGCCCCCAGATTATCCTGGAAGAAATTTGTTAATAACCAAACAGCGGGTAACAAACACAAAAAAAAGATGATAGCTTTTGTTAAAGTGCATTTCATTTTAATACTAAACAGTCAACTAATAATATTTACGCAAATCCATACCAGCATACAAGGATGCTACCTGATCAGCATAACCATTAAACATCAGCGTCTTACGTTTTAAGAACTCACCCAGACGGCGTTCACGCTTTTGGCTCCAGCGAGGATGAGCCACTTGCGGATTTACATTTGCATAAAATCCATATTCACTTGGTGCTGCCTTGGTCCAGCTTGATACAGGTTGCTGATCAGTAAACCTGATTTGATCAATCGTTTTAATACTCTTGAAACCGTATTTCCATGGCACGATCAATCGAATTGGCGCGCCATTTTGTTTGGGCAACTCTTCTCCGTACAAACCCACTGCCAATATTGTTAATGGGTGCATCGCCTCATCCATGCGTAAGCCTTCCACATAGGGCCACTCCAGAACCCGACGTTGCTGACCAATCATTTCTTTGGGTCTGCGTAAGGTTTTAAATTCAACATATTTTGCTTTTGAATTTGGTTCAACACGCTTTATAAGATCTCTTAGTGGAAAACCAATCCAGGGCACCACCATTGACCAGCGCTCAACACAGCGCAAACGATAAATACGTTCTTCCAGAACCTGGTTTTTCAATATATCTTCCAGATGGTAGCTTGCGGGCTTGTTAACTTCACCATCGATACGGATATCCCAGGGAGAGGTTATCAGTCGTTGCGCTTCGATGGCAGGAGAGCGTTTATCTGTGCCAAATTCATAGAAATTATTATAGCTTGTTACATCCTTATACGGTGTCAGCTCCTCATCAATTTTAAAGCGCTGATCCTTGCTGTATATGAGCTTTTTATTTGTTGATGCATCTGCCGTCGTAAACAGGCTGCTCGCTGAACTGGTTGCTGCTGCCAGCAATATACCTGCTGTCCCCTTAATAAAACGACGGCGTGACTGGTATACCTCGTACGGTGTAATCTCGGAAGATGAAATATCAGATGGCTTTTTGATCAACATAGACAGAACCTATTTTCTTGTAATTTTTCATTGTGACTGAGAAGTATCACAAAAGTTCATCTTTAATCGTGTAATACATGCAATAATTACTGCTTTTCAGTTATGATTAACACACCATATAACTAAAACAATGATATTTAATGTCTTCGAAAATCATCAATTCCAGCCTGACCCAGCAAAGTAATGCCAAGGGTGAAATTCGCAACTTTGAAATTTATAATGCTAAATTCATGAAAGTGAAAATGCGTGATTTATTTGCTGAGAAGGTATATCACATTAACCTAACCATGCTGGAACCCTGGCCAGTTCGGCATCGGCATGTTGCCTGGCGCTGGGTATTATCTTTTATTTATTTTGCACTAACTACAGGCGTATTCTTTACTTACCAATACCGTCATGCTGAAAATGTTTCAGCCAGTACCTTGTTCCCTTTTATTATTATTTTCTTTTTATTAACACTGGTTTCACTGTTGTTCTTACTTTATCAGTCACCTAATGTAACAGAATTTCGTAGTCGTTATGGCGGCTGCCCCCTCATTAGTTTAATGCAGAACAGACCTGATAAAAAAAACTTCACCAACTTTACCAATGAAATCAAGGCTCGCATTCTGGCTGCTAGCCAGAATGTGACTTTTGATAAAAAACAAATGTTATCCTTTGAACTAATGGAACTGCGTCGACTACTGGATGAAGGAGTACTTTCAGAACAACAGTATGCTCAGGCTAAAAACCGTGTTATGAAAATGCATATATAATCTTAATAAAAGTAAAAGCCCCGAACGGGGCTTTTGTTTTATGCCGCTGATGCTTTCTTGTCAGACTTTTTAAATAGAAGATTATTTCCATCAACATCAACCTTAATGATATCCCCTGCTACAAACTCCCCGGAAAGAATAGCCTGTGCAAGTGGGTTTTCAACCTGCTGCTGAATAGCGCGTTTTAACGGACGTGCACCATATACCGGATCAAAACCGGCCTCACCCAGCTTATCCAGTGCCGTTTCGCTCAATTCAATGTCCATATGATTGCCACGCAAGCGATTACGCAAATATTCAAACTGGACATTGGCAATCGAACGAATCTGCTCCCGGCCTAATGGATGGAATACTACGCTATCATCCACTCGATTTATAAACTCGGGACGAAAGTGTGTGCCAACAATTTCCATTACTGCAGACTTCATAGTCTCATAATTTTCTTCGTTTGTTCCATCAGCATTGGTCATTTCCTGAATCTGTTGTGAACCCAGATTAGAGGTCATAATGATAACGGTATTACGAAAATCGACCGTGCGTCCCTGACCATCTGTTAATCGACCATCATCCAGTACCTGTAATAAAATATTAAATACATCAGGATGCGCTTTTTCCACTTCATCCAGTAACACAACTGAATAAGGTTTGCGACGTACTGCTTCGGTTAAGTAACCCCCTTCTTCGTAACCCACATAACCAGGCGGCGCGCCAACCAGACGAGCCACAGAATGTTTTTCCATAAACTCGGACATATCGATGCGCACCATGGCATCTTCCGTATCAAACAGGAATTCAGCCAAGGCCTTGGTCAATTCTGTTTTACCTACCCCGGTTGGGCCGAGGAACAGGAATGAACCATTAGGGCGATCTGGATCTGACAAGCCCGCACGTGAACGACGAATCGCATCGGATACGGCTTTGACGGCTTCACTCTGACCGATGACACGTTTATGTAAGGCATCTTCCATGCGCAATAACTTATCGCGTTCACCTTCCAGCATTTTTGATACAGGGATACCTGTCCACTTGGCAACAACTTCTGCGATCTCTTCTTCGGTCACGGCATTGCGTAACAATGTCGTTTCCTGTATTTCAGCTTGTGCGGCCATATCCAGTTGTTTTTCCAACTCAGGGATACGACCATATTGCAATTCAGACATGCGAGTTAAATCACCCGCACGGCGTGCCGCTTCCACTTCCTGACGTGCACGTTCCAGTTCTTCCTTGATGTGTTGTGTACCTTGTACCGCCGCTTTCTCCGCATACCAGATTTCTTCCAGCTCACTATATTCACGTTCCAGCTTTCCGATTTCGGTTTCCAGTTTACTTAAACGTTCAAGTGATGCTTTATCACTTTCTTTTTTCAAGGCTTCACGTTCAATCTTTAACTGGATCAGTTTACGATCCATTTTATCCATCGACTCAGGTTTGGAATCAATTTCCATGCGAATACGACTTGCCGCTTCATCAATCAGGTCAATAGCCTTATCGGGCAACTGACGATCGCTAATATAACGATGAGATAAAGTCGCCGCAGAAACGATCGCAGGATCTGTAATATCGACACCATGATGCACTTCGTACTTTTCTTTCAAACCACGCAAAATAGCAATGGTATCTTCAACGCTGGGTTCATCGACCTGCACCTTCTGAAAGCGACGTTCCAATGCGGCATCTTTTTCTATGTACTGACGATATTCATCCAGCGTGGTGGCACCGACACAATGTAACTCACCACGCGCTAGCGCAGGCTTTAGCATGTTACCGGCATCCATCGCGCCTTCCGCTTTGCCTGCACCGACCATGGTATGAATTTCGTCAATGAATAAAATAACCTGACCTTCCTGCTTGGCAAGATCATTCAGTACTGCTTTCAAGCGTTCTTCAAACTCACCACGGAACTTGGCACCTGCAATCAGTGCGCCCATATCCAGTGATAATACACGTTTATCTTTAATACCTTCAGGTACTTCACCATTAATAATGCGTTGTGCAAGACCTTCTGCTATGGCTGTTTTACCCACACCAGGTTCACCAATTAGCACAGGATTATTTTTTGTCCGGCGTTGCAAGACCTGTATGGTACGACGAATTTCATCATCACGGCCAATCACCGGATCCAGCTTGCCTTGCTCTGCACGTTCAGTTAAATCAATAGTGTATTTTTCCAGGGCCTGACGTTGCTCTTCCGCATTGGGATCATTAATATTCTGACCACCACGAATATTATCAATGGCTTTCTCCATAGCAGCTTTGCTTGCCCCGGCTTTACGCAACAAATCACCCAATACACCCTTATCTTCAACTGCCGCCAGTACAAACAACTCACTGGAAATATACTGATCCTTGCGTTGCTGGGCTAACTTGTCAGAAAGGTTTAATAAACGAGATAAATCATTGGAAAGGTGTACATCACCTGTTGCGTCTTCAATTTGTGACAAACGATCCAGTGCTTCCCCTAATTGGGAACGTAATAAATTAACATTCACACCCGCTTGAGTCAGCAAATGATGAACGGTACCTCCGTCCTGATCCAGCAAAGCACTCATTAAATGAGTCGGTTCTATGAACTGGTGATCCCGACCGACCGCCAGACTTTGTGCGTCGGCAATGGCCACTTGAAACTTACTGGTTAATTTATCCATTCGCATGGGAATTTTCTCTCAAAATTGAATACTCTATCCTAAATATGGTTATTGCCTTCCTGATTCAAGCCATTGCAATGAATTTATTCATAATTAATCGGGTATGGGTGAATATAATCCAGTGATTTACTCATCCCCAGTGATTGAACAATGCGAATTTTTATATGTCATTAGTTATAAGTTTTTGTTTAATAATTCTGTCAATTTAGCCATACATTTATCATAGCCTAGTTCATCACAAGCAATGGTCGGATAACTCGTTAACCGGGCACGATTAGGTATTAACAAAGTTAACACAGTAAAGCCTTCAATCAAGATACCGCTAATCGTTACCGGGTAAACAGGTGTACCACTCATTCCAGCCAGCTTGGCAACACCCCCCTTTAAACGTTTAACCGGTTTTCGTTTAGTATGAATTGCCCCTTCAGGAAACAAGGCAACTACTTCACCCTGTTCTAGTGCCTGCAGGGCAGCACGAAACGGCTTTTGTGCTCGTCCGCCACGTTGGATAGGAATACAACCTACTTGTTTATATACCCAGTTCAAACCAAAACGATTATATTGTTCCTGTGCAATCAAAAAACGTACCGGGCGCTTGCATGCAGCAATCATTAATAAAGGGTCAAGACCTGATATATGATTAGACACCAGCAATGCTGCACCCTTTTCAGGTAATGGAATAGGTTGATATTGAAAACGATGATAAGTACGAGTGAATAAACGTAAGAACCCATCCAGAAAGTTAACCCAACTATGACCCCAGTCTACGACATTGGCCTTTTGACAAACCCGCACAAACCAAAATAACAAAGAAAACAGAAATAAAAAAAGAATGAAGGAAGTAATAGTATCCATTACTTACTTATAAACCTTGCGCTCAAACAAGTCACTGCGCCGACTGACTAGTCTGTCAAGAAATAATAATCCATCTAGGTGATCCAGTTCATGTTGTACTGCACGGGCCTCAAAACCTTCCATTTCATATTCATGCCACACTCCAGCTAAATCCTGAGCCTTGAGTTTTATTTTTTCAGCTCGAATCACATTGCCGGTAAAATCAGGGACTGACATGCAGCCTTCACGACCTTTTTTCATGCCTTGCCATTCAGTAATTTCAGGATTAACTAAAATGAGTTTGCCGTGATTGGGGGTTTTGGGTTTACCAGAAATATCAACAATAGCTATACGTTGTAAACGTCCTACCTGGGGTGCAGCAATACCAACTCCACCAGGACCCGCACGCATGGTTTCTTCCAGATCAGAAATAAACTGCTGTAACTCAGCATCAAACTGCTCGACCGTTTCAGATATTTCCTTTAGGAGGGGTTCAGGATAATGCAGGATATCCAGTACAGTCATATGCAGATCCAAAAATTATTCTCTTAGCCTATTAAGGTATCCAGTGTTTCCATATGCGCATCAATACCTTCTTTACGCACGATTTCCAATGCAGACTCTACCGCATCAATACCTTCACTGGCATGTCCCTCGATTTGCATAATGTAGATGGGCTGTTCTTCACCACCCCCTACATCGGATTCCAGATCAAGAATATGCAAACCAACTTCAGCCAGAACACCGGCTACCTTGGCAACGATTCCAGCCCTGTCTGCACCATAAACAGTAATCCGTACATCAGGGATCAAGTGCTGGTGTAAATGGCCTTCAATAGCATCAATGTGTAAATGTAAATCCAGTGACTCTGCTACACCTTCAACAATTTGCTCCAGTGCATGATGCGTTCCATCGAACTGTACCATCAACATAATGGTGAAATTGCCACCAAGGCGCATCATGGAAGCTTCACCCAGGTTACATCCCCCATCAAACAGGGCGGCTGTAACGTGAGCAACTATACCTGGCCGGTCTTTACCGACCAGCGTTAACATGAACCATTTTTGACTTGCCATGTGTACCTCCATTTGCACTTACTGCACCGCTACATGTTGCAAATTATGTACAACATATCATTAATGTAATGTGGAATGTGCCCAATAGATAGTCAGAATACCTGACAGAATGAGTGCAACCTGTTGCAAGGTTGCAGAAAAATGCAGGCGCTTATGAAGTCCGGGAATCAAATCTGCCACGGCAATATAAATAAAACTGGATGCCGCCACGGCCAAAATATAAGGTAAAACAGTCTCAAATTGCGCGAGACTGTAATAGGCAATGACTGCACCAACCACTGTCGTCAGGCTTGCCAGAATATTGAACGTTAATGCCTTCGCTCGGCTATATCCACTATTTAACAATATAGCAAAGTCACCTACCTCTTGAGGTATTTCATGTGCAGCTACCGCCAGCGCGGTCACTACACCAAGATCAAAGTCAGTCATAAAAGCCGCAGCTATCAGTACCCCATCAACCAGGTTATGCATACCATCACCAATCAACACCAGTGTACCAGCAGCATGTTCGTGGTTATGTTCAGGGGCATGAGCTTCACAATCATGAGAATGACAGTGGCGCCATAGCACCATTTTCTCTAACAAGAAAAAGCCCAGCATCCCCAGCAATACGGCTAAACCTATATCATGAAAATCGATCCCCTCGGCAGTGGCGGCATGGGGAAGCAAGGCCAGAAAAGCAGCACTAAGTAATGCACCAATGGCAAAACTGACGAAATGAGGTAATAAGCGGTCACGGACAATATTCGGAATTAAAAGAAAAACAGAGGCCGCCAATACACTTAGCACCCCGCCTACTAAACTAAAAACAATAATCCAGGCCAATTCAGTCATGCATTTACTTCTTTGTTAATCCAAGTTAATTCAGGTCAAGAAAACCGGGATAATACCTGATTCAATTATCCCAATGTATATAAATTAAACGATTAGCACTATGTTTATAAGACTTAAGTCTACATTATGAGTTAACACTATTTATCAAGCCAAATAATACTCGCCATCCGCCCTGTCACCTTGTTTCTTCGATAAGAATAAAACCGATCTTCATCGGTATAGGTACAATAGTCGCCACCAAAAACCTGCCGTACTTCCAAGTGTTTCAGTTGTTGCCTGGCCAATTGATAAATATCCATTAACCAATGGGCTTTATCCACTTGCTTAAAAGCCTGTTCAGCTTCCTTGCCCTGCTGGATGAATGCCTGCCTGACATCATCGCCGACTTCATAAGCTTGTGGGCCAATGGCCGGACCTAACCAAACCAGTAAGTCTTTATTGTCTACCGGCATACTCGCCAATGTCTTTTTAATAATGCCTTCTGCCAAACCACGCCAGCCTGCATGAATAGCGGCAATACAACTTCCCCCTTGATCAGTCACTAATAGAGGCAAACAATCTGCCGTCAGTACTACACAAGGGAGCTGGTTTTGTAATGCGTAACATGCATCTGCTTGAGGAATTTGCCCTTGCACATCTTCAGCTTTCACCACCACCTGACTATGTACTTGCTCCAGCCAAACCGGTTCCCTGGACAGATTCAGTTGCACGGCGAGTGACTGACGATTTACAACCACACTTTGTTGATCATCCCCGACATGAGTAGCCAGATTAAAGCCTGCATAGTCACCCTGACTAATTCCACCATTACGCAAAGTTGTGCCCGCATGGACATGTTTGGGTGCAGGCCAGTCAGGAGTTAGCCAACCATAGTCTGTGTCGTTCCTTGTTTTGTTGTCGGCCTCACTCATTTCAGTTTTCGTTCTCTAGCAAATCTGCTTTCAACTCTTGTAATAAATGTTGCATATCATCAGGTACATCTCTTTGCCATTGCATCCATTCACCACTGTGCGGATGGGTTAAACCCAGTACGGTGGCGTGTAATGCCTGGCGTTTGAAACCACGTAAACATTCCGCAAATTTCTCAGTGCAACCTTTTGGTAATTTAAGACGACCACCATATACCGGATCCCCTACCAATGGATGATTGATATAAGCCATGTGCACCCGAATTTGATGCGTACGACCGGTTTCCAGTTTCACTCTTAACAAACTATGTGAGCGAAAACGCGCTTCCACACGATAATGCGTAATGGCAGTCTTACCCATGGGATTAACAGCCATGCGTTTGCGATGTACAGGATGCCGACCAATAGGCTCATCAACTGTAGCACCTGCCGTCAGTACACCATTCACCACGGCCAGATATTCGCGCAGAAATGCCCGCTCCTGTAACTGCTCAACTAAATGCTTCTGGGACTGAAGGCTTCTTGCCACAACCAGTAAACCGCTGGTGTCCTTGTCCAAACGATGCACAATACCTGCTCGCGGTATTGTCGCCAACTGGCTATCATGGTTCAGTAATGCATTAAGTAAAGTACCATCCGGATTACCTGCTCCAGGATGCATGACTAAACCTACCGGCTTGTGGATAACCAGTATATGTTCATCTTCATAGGCAATATCCAGAGGAATATCCTCTGCTTGCCAGGACGTATCACATTCCACCAGGGGATAAAGCTCCACCTCTTCACCACCGCAGACTTTATCTTTGGCACGCAGGAACTCACCATTGACCGTAATCTGCCCATCCTTTAACCAACGCTGCAGGCGTGAACGTGAGTACTCTGGAAACAGCTCAACTAAAACCTGATCCAGCCGTTTGCCTGCCCAATCATCAGAAATATCACCCCTGAGAACACTATTTTTATTCATTTCAGCCATTTACTTTTATCTACCTACTATGGTTTCAAAGCATGTATCTTCATGCTCAGGAAGAGTATACTGCCAAGTTAGACCATCATATCGTCTTGTTGATAACAAATATTGCAAACTAAAACACTATGACCATGACATTCAAAAAACTTTTCCTCAACCTGTTATTACTTGGTAGCGTGCTCATGCTGCATGGCTGCGCGTCCAGTGGTAATTCTGATGATGAAACAATTAACTACTCTGCCGCTGAACTTTACCAGGAAGCCAAGGAAAGCCTGAATAGGGAAAGTTACGAAACAGCTATTCAACTCTATGAAAAACTGGAATCTCGCTTCCCTTATGGTCAATATACACAACGGGCCCAGATTGAAATTGCTTTCGCCTATTATAAATATCAGGAGCCTGAGTCATCTATCCTGGCTGCTGAACGATTTATTAAGCTTCATCCACAACACCCCAATGTGGACTATGCCTATTACTTGCGCGGATTAGCCCGCTTCGATACCAGCCAGTCATTTCTGGATCGCTGGTTTTCTCAAGACCCCTCAGAGCGTGATCCCAAAAATGCACGCAAGGCCTTTGGATACTTTTCTGAACTCATCACCAAGTTCCCCGAAAGTCGTTACACACCTGATGCCATTAAACGTATGTATTTGTTACGTGACAACCTGGCAAAAAATGAAATCCACGTTGCCAAATATTATATAGGGCGAGGGGCTTATTTATCCGCTGCTAATCGGGCGAAATATGTAGTAGAAAATTACCAGAAGACACCGTCTATTGCTGAAGCTTTGGCGATTATGGTGGAAGCCTATAGAAAACTGGGGATGAACAAACTGGCAGAAGATACCTTACGAATTCTGGAACTTAACCATCCGGCACATCCAGCGACTCAGGCGCTGAGAAAAAACTCGTAACTATTATTCCCGACAGATTATCAAGGATGAAGCCTTAAATGGCTTCATCCCCTTCTTCACCAGTACGAATTCGAATGACACGCTCAATATCACTGACAAAGATTTTCCCATCACCAATTTTGCCCGTACGTGCCGCATTGGTAATCGCCTCAATACATTGATCAAGCAAGCCATCGCTAATTACCACTTCAATTTTTACCTTGGGCAAAAAATCAATCACATACTCTGCACCACGGTAAAGCTCAGTATGCCCCTTTTGTCGTCCAAAACCTTTCACTTCCGAAGCGGTCATGCCTGATACATTAATTTCTGATAATGCTTCACGTACATCGTCCAGCTTGAAAGGTTTAATAATTGCTTCGATTTTTTTCATTTTTATATTCCCGTTTTTCTACAGGCTTCTGATTTCTGAAAGTGCCTTATTCCTAAAGCTGCTTAACTATACCTTAGAACATCCTTATCTGTCTTTACCATAAGCTGAGGTTATCGGATATCGGCGATCTCGGCCAAAGGCACGTGATGAGATCTTTACCCCGGGGGCAGCCTGACGGCGCTTGTATTCATTTCTGTCCACCATGCGAATCACTCGACTGGCCGTTTCACGTCCAAATCCGGCAGCGACAATATCCTCCAGTCCCTGATCCTGTTCCACATAACGTTCCAGTATGGCATCCAGAATGTCATAGTCAGGCAGGCTATCGGTATCTTTCTGATCTGGCGCCAGTTCTGCTGAAGGTGGACGGTCAATCACACGCTGTGGAATCACTCGACCAAGGGTATTTCTGTATTCAGCTAAGCGGTAGACGAGGGTTTTGGGCACATCCTTAAGTACATCATAACCACCCGCCATATCACCATAGAGTGTGGCATAACCAACCGCCATTTCACTCTTGTTACCGGTGGTAAGCACCATTTTGCGTTTTTTATTTGAGATAGCCATCAATATAACTCCGCGACAACGCGCCTGGATATTTTCTTCGGTAGTATCTACCGGCAATCCTTCAAATTCATCGGTGAGCAAATCAAGAAATGCAGCAAAAGCCTTTTCAATAGGAATAGTACAATGTGAAACACCCAGTATACTGGCTTCCTCTTCAGCATCTTCAATACTCATTTCAGACGTATAGCGTGAAGGCATCAACACACCTTCAACTTCATCAGCACCAAGAGCATCAACGGCTATGGCTAAAGTTAGGGCAGAATCTATACCTCCAGATAAGCCAATCACGGCACCTTTAAAACCATTCTTGTGTACAAAATCCCTAACTCCCAAAACCAGCGCCTGATAAACACAGGCGTCAATACCGGGGCTCTCCTCACCGTTATCAATCTTCTGGGAGACAAGCTTATTAGCTACTCGCGTGAACTTAACCGGATACAAGCCTTCAGTAAATAGTGGCATACGCTGGATAATATTGCCTTCAGCACTAATCACAAAGGAATCACCATCAAAAACCAGTTCATCCTGCCCACCTACCAGGTTTACATAAATAACCGGTAAAGGATTTTCCTTGATACGGTCACGCACCACCGCTTCGCGTTCATCGCCTTTATTAATGTGATAAGGGGAGGCATTCAGGTTAACAACAAGTTCTGCTCCGGCCGCTGCAAGTTGCTGGAAAGGCGACGGGAACCAGATGTCTTCACAAATCAGTATGCCGACTTTGACTTCATTAATATCCACTACACAGGGTGTGTCACCCGCTATGAAGTAGCGTTTTTCATCAAACACACTGTAGTTAGGCAAGTTTTGTTTTTGCGCAATGGCCTGGATTTTTTGCTCGCGAATAACAGCAGCGGCATTATAGACGCTGTGACCTGCCTGCTGAGGATAGCCTACAATGACGCTAATATCGGTAATCGCATGGACCAGGCGATGCATAGCCCGCTCTACCCGTTCATACATTCCAGGACGCAGTAATAAATCTTCAGGAGGATAGCCAGTTAAGGCCAGTTCAGGGAATACAATGGCATCTGCACCCTGTTCATCACGGGCAATAATCGCAGCTTCAATGACACGATCAACATTGGATTCGATGTCCCCAACCATAAAATTAAGTTGGCCAACAACAATATTAAGATCACTAGCAGACATCACGATAGAATAGCGGTTATTTATAACAAAAACTGCATGCGTTTACCCATTTCGGCCGGTGAATGCACCACGGCTACACCGGCTTTTTCCAGTGCCGCAAACTTACCTTCCGCTGTACCTTTACCACCTGAAATAATGTTACGAGCGTGGCCCATACGTTTACCCGGCGGTGCAGTCACACCGGCAATATAGGCAACAACGGGTTTGCTCACACTAGCCTGAATATACTCAGCCGCTTCTTCTTCAGCACTACCGCCAATCTCACCGACCATGATAATACCCTTGGTATCCGGATCGGCTTCAAACAGTTCCAGACAATCAATAAAATTCATACCCTGTATGGGATCACCACCAATACCAACACAGGTACTCTGACCAAGTCCGGCCAGTGTGGTTTGATGCACGGCTTCATACGTTAAGGTACCAGAGCGTGAAACGATACCAATGGAACCCGCTTGATGAATGGCACCTGGCATAATACCGATTTTGCATTCATTGGGTGTAATCAAGCCGGGGCAGTTGGGACCAATTAAACGCGCATCGCAATCCTTCAACGCGGCTTTGACTTTCAGCATATCTTGCACTGGAATACCTTCCGTAATACAGGCAATAACTTTAATACCTGCATCCGCTGCTTCTAAAATAGCATCCGCTGCAAAAGCGGCAGGAACATAAATCATGCTGGCATCAGCGCCTGTTTCACTTACCGCTTCTGCAACGGTGTCAAAGACCGGCAACTCCAGGTGAGTCTGGCCACCTTTGCCAGGGGTAACTCCACCGACCATTTGTGTGCCATAAGCAATAGCCTGCTCTGAATGGAAGGTGCCCTGTTTACCGGTAAAGCCCTGGCAAATTACCTTAGTGTCTTTATTAATCAGAATCGCCATCAGCTTTTGTCTCCCACTGCCGCAATAACTTTTTCAGCAGCATCAGTCAATCCATCAGCGGCAATAATTGCCAAGCCACTGTTAGCCAGTAATTTACGGCCTTTATCCACATTCGTCCCTTCCAGACGCACTACAACGGGTACCGTTAAATCCACTTCTTTCACCGCCTGAATAATCCCCTTGGCAATCAGGTCACAACGCACAATGCCGCCGAAGATATTTACTAAAATGGCTTCAACTTTATTGTCAGATAGTATCAACTTAAAGGCTTCGGCCACTTTATCTGCCGTGGTTCCACCACCAACATCCAGGAAGTTTGCCGGTTCACCACCATGCAGTTTGATTAAATCCATTGTGGCCATAGCCAGGCCGGCACCATTGACCATGCAGGCAATATTGCCGTCCAGACTAACGTAGTTCAGTCCATGCTGTGCCGCCTTGTGTTCCTTTTCATCTTCCTGGGAGGGATCACGCAGTTCCCCAAGTTCAGGCTGACGAAACAGCGCGTTTTCATCAATGTTAATCTTGCCATCAATGGCCAACAGGTGGCCTTCTTCTGTCACCACCAGCGGATTGATTTCCACCAGACTTAAATCACGTTCAGTATATAACTGGTATAAACCACGCATGATCTGGCCCAGATCATGCGCCAGAGGGCCAATACCTAATCCAAATGCCAGATTACGAATATGATAAGATTGCAAACCTGCCGCAGGATGAATAGAAACCGTCAGAATTTTTTCCGGCTCGGTCCCGGCAACTTCCTCAATGTCCATACCACCCGCCAACGAAGCCATAAAGACGATGCGTGAAGTTGACCTGTCGACCAGCATACCTAGATATAATTCCTGAACGATATTACAGGGATGCTCGATTAATAATTGATTAACAGGCTGGCCTTCTGCTCCACTTTGTAAAGTGACCAGTTGCGTACCCAGCCACTGTTGAACAAATGATTCGACTTCACTTTGCTCACTACAAATTTTAACACCTCCGGCTTTACCCCGGCCACCGGCATGAACTTGCGCCTTGGCAACCCAGCGCTGCCCGCCCAGACGCTTCAGCACATCGGCAATCTCTGCTTTACTGCCCACCACATGGCCATCTGGCACGGGTATACCGTATTCATGAAATAACTGCTTAGCTTGATATTCGTGCAAATTCATCGATCTAAAACTCAATCTCAAAACTGGAAGTGAATATTGTGCGGCAAACTACCTTAAGACGCAAAACATCGTTAAGGTATTTGGTCAAAACGACTGTGAATCGGTATGATAGGAGAGCAAATAATAGCAAAGAGTAACTTATGGGTATTATTGTCCTGATTAGATTAATAATCTTTCTTCTTATTGGCTGGTTTTTGTTTCGCCTGGTACGTAACTGGCTGAAGCAGAGCGCCAGAATTAAAAAACCAGCTGATGAAAAAATCGACACCATGGTGCGTTGTAGCAAATGTGGTGTTTATTCCCCCAAGCAAAATGCCATTGAGAAAGATGGGCAGTTTTTCTGTTGTGAAGAACATAAAAACAATTATGACGACCAGGATAACCTAACATAAGGTAGTATGGCTTGAATTCCATTCACCCGAATCAATCTCAGAATTCTCTCGATCCAGATAATATCTGGCGCCCCCTTGCCCTTATTAATCTGTTCAGATTTCTCATTGCAATAGTATTTATTAGCCTATACACAACCGATAATTTGTTCTCTCCGCTTGCCAGCCATAGTCCTCGATTATTTATTACAGTCAGTCTCTCTTATGCCCTGATGTCTTTAGCCATAGGAATACTCAACTATCAAAGAAAACCTTCGTTTGATACTCAGGCTTACTTGAATGTTTATACCGATATCATCGCTGTTACCTTGCTAATGCATGCTAGTGGAGGTGTTACCAGCGGACTGGGAACCTTAATGGTTATCACCATAGGCGGTGGCAGTATTATGATGGGTGGTCGACACGCATTATTATTTGCCTCGGTTTCTACTATTGCAGTATTACTTGAAGAAATCTTTGCCCAATTTGAAAATATTATCCATGCCGGCAGCTATATTCATGCCGGTGTCTTGGGTATTACTTTCTTTGTTACTGCCATCCTGACGCATAACTTTGCCAAACGCATTCGCGAAACCGAAGCACTGGCTCGTAAAAGAGGTATCGATTTAGCCAACATGGCTCAACTTACCGAGCATATTATTCAGCGTATGCAAACCGGTATAATCGTAGTCGATGATGAAAATAACCTGCGACTCATCAATGAGTCAGCCTGGTATATGTTAGGTATGCCTTCAATGCCAAATAATATCAATATCAGCCAACTTAACGATGAACTCGCCAGCCAGCTCACTTCATGGAAATCAGATCCTGAATGGGTTTCCCATGCAATAAAGCCGTCAGCCGAGCATGCTGAAATCATGCCTCGTTTTGCCAAAATCAGTAGTGAAGAGGAGAATACTGGTAGTTTAATTTATCTTGAAGATACATCCGACCTGTCACGTCAGGCACAACAACTGCAACTCGCCTCGCTGGGAAGACTAACCGCAAGTATTGCCCATGAAATTCGTAACCCTTTAGGGGCTATCAGCCATGCTGGGCAACTACTGGAAGAATCTCCCAATCTTGATGCGTATGATCAACGCCTTACTCAAATCATTGGTGACCATTCAAAGCGGGTGAACACCATTATTGAAAATATTTTACAACTGGGAAGACGCGACAGCTCACGAACAGAAATTATCTCCCTGAAAAGTTATCTGGAAAAATTTCGTGATGAACTGCTTGCTGGCAACGATAAATCCTACGAAGTGATAGGCATACACATCGAACCTGATGATGTCATCGTGCGCTTTGATATTACCCATCTGCAACAAATACTGACAAACCTGTGTGAAAATGCATTACGTTATAGTGAAGATTACCCTGGTTACCCAAAGATTGAGATCCGGGGGGGTACCACACCTGACTTAAATCGTCCTTTTCTTGATATCATTGACCATGGACCTGGAATAAAAAATGAAGATCAGCCACATATTTTTGAGCCCTTTTTTACTACCTCCAGTACTGGTACCGGACTCGGACTTTACCTGTCACGTGAACTGGCTGAATGTAACCAGGCACATATAAACTATATTCCCGTCAAAACAGGTGGCAGTTGTTTTCGTATTACCTTTCAGGATCCACGACGGCAAATGAATTAAACAGAGATGACCATGAGTAATATAAACAAAGCGCTAATTGTTGATGATGAACCTGATATCCGGGAATTACTGGAAATCACACTGGCGCGCATGGATATTGATTGTGAAAGTGCCGCGAACCTGTCAGAAAGCTATGACCTGCTAAAAGCGCATACCTTTGATCTTTGCCTGACCGATATGCACCTGCCTGATGGTAATGGCATTGAACTGGTCAGCTATATTCAGCAACATTATCCTGAATTACCCGTTGCCATGATCACCGCTCACGGTAACATGGAGTCAGCTGTAGAGGCGCTTAAAGCGGGGGCATTTGATTTTGTTTCCAAACCGGTTGACCTGACCATCTTGCGTAACCTTGTATCTTCTGCCCTGAAACTGCAAAACAAGCCAGCCAAAAAACAACAACCGATTGGCCCGAGACTACTGGGTACTTCG
>Ga0224514_10000174_pt1 | contig 20555 bp, 17 predicted proteins | sample SF_May12_sed_USG_3_FD_169107 | JGI IMG/M metagenome (GOLD analysis project Ga0224514, IMG submission 169107) | Sediment microbial communities from San Francisco Bay, California, United States - SF_May12_sed_USGS_24 | ecosystem: Environmental > Aquatic > Marine > Sediment | place: USA... | reverse complement strand
GGTTGCTTGAGTGCTTTTTCCGCCATGGCTTATTCCTTTGTTACGCGGTCAATTTCTTCCAGACTGGTGATTCCGGCGGCGACCTTTTTCAAACCGGACTCCCTGAGATCGGCGACGCCTTCAGCTTGCGCCTGATTTTCGAGTTCCATCGAGTTGCCGCCTTCCATAATGATGCGTCCCATTTCTTCCGAGACCGGCATGACCTGGTAGATGCCTACACGGCCCTTGTAACCGCCGGTACAGCCATCACAACCTATCGGCCCGTAGACCGTGAGCTCATCCAGCTGGTCTTCCCTGAAGCCTGCCTTGAGCAGTGCCTCCTGGGGTATGTCGCGTTCCTTTTTGCAATTATTGCACAGCCTGCGCGCCAGGCGCTGGGCCAGGATGAGGTGCACGGCTGCGGCAATATTGTAGGCAGGTACGCCCATGTTTGCCAGACGCGTGAGGGTCTGGGGTGCATCGTTGGTATGCAGCGTCGACATCACAAGGTGACCGGTCTGTGCCGCCTTGATGGCAATTTCAGCGGTTTCGAGGTCGCGAATCTCACCTACCATGATGATGTCCGGATCCTGGCGCAGGAAGGCGCGCAGTGCCAGCGAGAAATCCAGCCCGGCCTTGTTATTCACGTTGACCTGGTTAATACCCATCAGGTTGATTTCCACTGGATCTTCACAGGTGGAGATATTGCGGTCGGGTGTATTGAGCATGTTCAGGCCGGTATACAGCGACACGGTTTTGCCGCTACCGGTCGGCCCGGTTACCAGTACCATGCCATAGGGCTTGTTAATAGCGTTGACGAACAGTTCTTTCTGTTCCGGCTCAAAACCCAGGGCGTCGACACCGATCTGGGCTGCGCCACCGTCCAGGATACGCAGCACGACCTTTTCGCCGTACAGGGTGGGTAATGTATTGACACGGAAATCGATGGAGCGATTGCGCGACAGGTTCATCTTGATGCGACCGTCCTGCGGGACACGGCGTTCGGCGATATTCATGCGGCTCATGACCTTCAGGCGTGCAATGATGCGCATGGCCAGCGAGCGTGGCGGCGAGGTGATTTCGTGCAGTACGCCGTCATTGCGGAAACGTACCCGGAACTCTTTTTCATAGGGTTCCAGGTGGATATCCGAGGCGCCGGAATTGATTGCATCGAGCAGTACCTTGTTGACAAAGCGCACCACGGGGGTGTCGTCGATATCCGGCTCAGAATCGTCCCCGTCCTTGATTTCGTCGTCTGCGGCACTGACATCGAGGTTGTCGAGGTCGGAATCCATGAGTTCGGTCATGGTGGTGTCGAGTGCCTCAAGCGCATTCTCGATGGATTTGCGCAGTTGCAGCTCGTCCACCAGCACTGCCTCGGTATTAACGCCGGTGTGGAACTTGAACTCGTCGACTGCACCCAGGTTGGTCGGGTCCGATACGGCGATATACAGACGATTGGCGCGCTTGAACATTGGCAGGGCATTGTGTTGCTTGATCAGCTTCTCGCTGACCAGCTTGACCGGCATCATTTCCTTATCCATGGTGTTCATGTCGAACAACGGGACGCCGAATTCCTGCGCGCCTGCCCAGGCAATTTCTTCGCTCGACAGGATCTTGTTGTCCACCAGGTGACTGACGAAATGCGTGCGTTTCTTCAGTGCCGCTTCATGGGCCTTGGCGGCCACGGCTTCCTCGAGCAGGCCGTCCATAACGAGACGACGGGCGAGACCACTGAGATTGACTGTCGGGTTGGGTGTGGCCATAAGTTATGACATTCTGTTAGTAATGCTGGTTACTCACTGTGACCTGGGTCCGTATTCCTTACATACATCTGACATCGCAGCGCGCAGCCAGAAAAGAAGAAGTTGACTAATTATCATATATATCAAATACATACGCTGTGTTTCTGGTCTAACGAGCGGGAGCATGATAACAGTACAAAGGCGCTCCAATAGACAGCTCTGATGCCATTGTTTCGTCATATAATGTCGATACTTTAACCGTTGGTTAAGGTTTCAAGAGCGATTTCGAGCTGTGACAGGGGCTGCCTGGTGGGGTGAGCAGGAGGGTTCAGCCGGGCTGGTGGAGTTGTTTGTAACCGATTTCATCAAGATAGAGGCGTGCGATGCTGTCCCACGAATAATGACTTGCAACGAACTCCTGTGCCCGTGTGCCAATTTTCTGTAGTGAGCCGGAATCATCGAGCAGGGCTTCGATCCTGGTCTTGAATGCAGCCGCATTCATGCTTTCAACGAGAAATCCGTTATTGCCTTCCTGAATGGCATCCTTCAGGCCTTCAAGTCTGGAAGCAACAACCGGAATCCCGTAGGCAGCGGCCTCAAGGACGACAAGTCCAAACCCTTCAATGTCACCGTCAACCGGGATGTTAGGCTGAATGAACAGGTCAGCCGTTTCATAGAGCACCCGCTTTTGCTGGTCGCTAATGCCGCCGAGAAAAACAATTCGGTCTGCCAAGCCGTGTTTGTCTATTGCGTCGCGTATCGCATTTTCTTCGTTGCCTGCGCCAGCGATGATATAAGTCAGATTGCTGTCCAGCATCCCGACCACATTTTCAATAAACCAGACAGTACCCTTTCTCTTCACCAGTCGGCCAAGGGTCAGCAAAACACGCCCCTTGAGTTTGCGTCCTGCGAGGATTTCCAGGTCATGCCGTGTGTACCCTGACGGGGTGGGTGGCTTTGCTACGCCATTTGGTATGAAAACAAAATGGCTCAAGGGGATGCCGCGCAGTACTCCTTGCCGGATAGTTTCATTGCCGACGGCAATTAGTTTGTCCAGCCGCGGCATGAAAAAGCCGACCCAGAGCTTCTGATAGAGTGTGTTCTGGTAGGTTAGATCCAGACCATGCACAATACTGAAAACCGGTTTTCCTGTCAGGCGTTTTAACAGGTAACCAACAATGGCCAGTACGCCATCACCCAGTAATACAGCATCGTAGTGGCGCATGCTCCATAATGCCCGTAGTAATGCATAGGGAAGAAACAGTGGAAGAAAATATTTCCCCCGGCTATTTGCAATTATGGTGGTTGAGCAAAGGCTGGAAAGTGAGCGGGAGATTTCGAGGTTCTGCTGTTCTATGCCACCGACAAGTGGAGGGAATGCCCTTGATATGAACAGTAAACGCATATTCGTGCTGGTTTCCCCCCCGGTGATTTGTTGCACCTGTCAGCCCGGTTTCTTTTCGAGAATCCAGACGTAACCCGGACAGGCCCAGTAGGCAAAGCTGGTGAGGATCTGCGCTGCCCTGGCTTTCAGGCTGCCTGGCGCCAGCATGTAATCTGTATGGAATTTCTCGGGGGAGTTGACCAGTTTTTCGGTGTAATCCACGCGATTAAAGGACCTGACGAGTGACTTTAGCCCCCAGTATGTCAGGTGTTTTTCGTGATAATAATGTGCCTTTCCGGCCATCCTTATATATAAATGTGCCAGCACCCTTGGTAGCACGGAAAGCAGGGGCAGATTGTAATGGGGTTCGTTCCACATCAACCTGTTGCCTGCCGAAAAGTAGCAGATGCCATTGCTTCTCAGAACCCGGTAGATTTCGCTGAACATTTTTTCCGGGTCGGGCACGTGCTCATAGACGTGCGAGCAAATCACGATATCAAATGAATTGTCCTCAAACGGGAGGTCAAGCGCGTCAGCCAGCCTGAATTCCAGGTTTTCCTTGCTGAAATTCTTCTGTGCATGCTCGATCGCCGGTTTGTCTATATCAACACCAGTAACGCTGCGCATGTGATCAGCCAGGTAATTGTCAATTACACCTGCCGAACCGCCGACATTGAGCAGGTCGCAGTTCTCGAGTGGTTGGTCGAAATAGTCTTCCAGGACGGCGACCATGGTACGAGCCTTGCGCTCCCTGTTCTCCATATCGTAGACATAGGGGCTGTTAATGGAGAAATCATATTGATAACCTCTGCTCAACGTGGGTGCCTCCTCTTATTGGCTGGCATGCACGGATCCAGGCTGTATTCAGGATGTTTCATATTTCGGGGATGGCGTCGATATTAGTGAGCATGTGATGTTTGTCAATCTATTAATGATCTACCAGCCAGATACACACGATATAGCAGTATTTTCGACTTGAAGCTTTTATTCCTTAGCAAACGCCGTCCAATGGGCAGGGATCTGCTGGCCAACCCCTATGGTCGTTTCTATTATCTTCCCTCGTGCCTTGCCGAAAGGGGGCATGAAATTCATCACCTGTTACTGGACTACAGGAATGGTGAGGCAGTCGATATCGAACGTAATGGGATGCGCTGGATGTCCGAGCCACTGACGCTATCCGGTGGTTACCTGAAAAAACTGCAATCGGTGGTACGGGCAGTCCGGCCGGACTGGATAATCGGTTGTTCCGACACCTACTTCGGGATCCTTGCCCAGCACTATGCGTGCAAGCATGGTATGCGGTCATGTATCGATGCCTATGATAATTATGAGAGTTATATGCCCTGGATGTTGCCCCTGCATATGCTGTGGCGCAGGGCCCTGGCCAGGGCGGATCTGATTACGGCGGCTGGCCCCGGGCTTCTTGCGTACATGTCGGCAGGACGCGCTGGAAAACCGGCAGCAGTTGTCCCAATGGCCGCAGATCCTGTGGGTTTTGTTCCGCTGGACAGGACTGAATGCAGGAGGAAACTGGGTTTGCCCGGTTCAAGGCAACTGGTTGGGTACTGTGGGTCATTGCACCGTAGTCGTGGTGTAAAAGTGTTGTTCGATGCCTACGAAATGCTGTTGCAACAACACCCTGATGTTGGCCTGGTGCTGTCAGGTCGGCAATGGAAAAACCAGCCCGCACCCGGCTATGCGACTTCACTGGGCTACATAGAGGATGAATTAATGCCACATCTGCTGAACAGCATGAATGTTCTTACCATAATTAACCGGGCATCACGATTTGGTAACCACAGTCATCCAGTGAAACTTTACGAGGCGATGCGTTGCGGTGTGCCGGTGGTGGCAACAAGAACCCCTGCAACCGAATGGATTCTTGCAGATAATCAGGAGTGCCTGGCCGATCCCGGAGATCCGCAAGACCTGTGCCGTCGGCTGGCCGCCAGTCTGGAAGCCAGTGCGCCTGTATATAAGGGTATAACAGACTGGCAAGGCAGTGCGTGCAGTTTCGAGCAAGCCCTGCTGGAAGCTGAAACCAAAGGCAGCTAACCGCTTTGAGACACAGTAGGACACGCATCATTGGGTACAAGTGCAGTCAATGGCCTGGAAGAAATACTCTGTGTATTATCCAGCACACTCCAGGGTGCGGTTGCTGCCGATGAATGCCAGCTGGCTTAAATTTCTTCCAGGTTTTCTACGCAAGCGTCTTGAAGGTCGGCATGGCCTGCAAGCGGCAATGGGCAATACCGCCTGGCTTACGACTGACAGGGTTCTGAGGCTGGTTCTCGGTCTGGTAATTGTAATCTGGATGGCGCGGGTGCTTGGGCCGGGAAAATTTGGTCAGTACAGTTTTGCGCTCGCCTTTGTTGCACTGTTTACCTCGATTGCAAAACTCGGCCTGGATAAAGTGGTAGTGCGGGATCTGGTGCGGAAAGTTGATGGACACGAGCGGATTGTAGGTTCCGCTGCTCTACTGAAAGTTTTGGGTGCAGGTTTCGCTATCCTGATATGTAACCTTACTGCCCTGGTTATTGTGCCTGATAATCAGGAAACACGTTTGCTGGTAGCAATCATCTCACTTGGCCTGCTGTTCCAGGCATTTGATGTCATCGATTTCTGGTTTCAGTCGCGGGTTGCGTCCAGGTATGTAGTGATGGCGCGGTTGCCCGCCCTGCTGGTTTTCTCAGGGGTGCGTATTTTCCTGATTCTGGGCACATTTTCGCTGTCATTTTATGCCTGGGCGTACACACTGGAGATCCTGTTCGCCGGGATCGGGCTGTTGATTGTCTACATTATGCAGGGTAACCGGATACTCGAATGGCGGCCGGTGGTTCGCAATGGAGTTGCCCTGCTCAGGGAATGCTGGCCGCTGGTGTTTGCCGGACTGAGCGTTATGTTGTACATGAAGGTCGATGTTGTCATGCTGGGCAGGATGAGAGGTGATGAAGCGGCAGGCGTGTACAGTGCGGCCACGCGTTTGACCGAGGGCTTCTACTTCATCCCGATGATTATTGCATCATCCATTATGCCGATGCTGGTGCGTGCACGTGAGGCGGGTACCCAACTCTATATGGATGGCCTGTCCAGGCTGTATCTGCTCATGGTGCGTATCAGTCTTGCCATTGCAGTTCCACTGGCGCTGATTGCCCCCGCACTGATCGAGGTGTTATTTGGTTCCGGGTATGTCGAGTCATCGAGTGTCCTGCGGATTCATGTCTGGGCCTCAGTTGCGGTATTCCTCGGTGTTGCCAGCAGTCAGTTCCTGACGCTGGAGGGCCTGCAGAAACTTTCCCTGTACAGGACTTTGGTCGGCCTGGTAGTCAATATCGTACTTAATTTGATGCTCATTCCTGTGCATGGGGCAAGCGGTGCAGCGATCGCTACCCTGGTGTCGTATTTTATTGCAACTTTCTCCATTATGATCCCGAGTAGCGGCATGCAGCAGGGCGTGTTGATGTTACAGGCTATGAATCCGCTGGCAGTGCTGGGATTGAAAGGAAACAGGTCGATATGAAGAATTCACTTCCATTCAGGATGCTGCTGGCGATCAAGCGAAGTTTCATTGTTGCCCGGGTAATGCTGGTAAAGCAGGGTTACAGTCGCTCTGTTGTGACCGGCAGACCAGTCGATGGTGGCGGGGCGCCGATACCGTGGTTCACCTACCCGGCCATCGAGTATCTCAAGCAGTTCGATTTTTCGCGTAAACGGGTGTTCGAGTATGGCTCGGGTAATTCATCATTATTCTGGGCGGCGCGTAGTGCCAGCGTCATAGCTGTGGAATCCAGCGAGACCTGGCACCGGCATATATCCAGCATGGCTCCGTCGAACCTCGAGGTTCAGTTGCATCCCGACAGGGAAGGGTATGTAAATTCCATCGCTGCCGCGAACGACAGCTTTGATATCATCGTGGTTGATGGTAAGTGGCGTAATGCGTGCCTGCGTGCCTGCGAGTCGTTCCTGCGCGATGGGGGGATCATCATAGTGGACAACTCGGATCGACATTACCGTGCATGTGACGAGTTGCGTGACAAGGGTTACTTCCAGATTGATTTCAGCGGCTTCAGTCCAATCAACCGCTATGCGTCCACCACTTCTCTGCTTCTTAAATCACTGCCGGATCAGCGCGCGGGTTACAGCCAGTCATCGCCGGTTGGTGGTCTTGCCGAGCGGGCAGGTGATGATGACTGAAGCAGGAGCACGCCGGTTATGACGGAAACACAGGACTGTGCGCCGGTTGCCCTGTTTGTCTTCAACCGGCCCGAGCATACGCGCCGCACAATACAGTCATTGCTTGAGAATGACTGCTCGGCACAAACGCCACTGGTAATATTCAGTGACGGTGCTCGCAGTGAAAAAGATGTGCCGATGGTCGAGTCGGTCAGGGAGTACATTCGGGGTATCGACGGGTTCAGGGATGTGCGTATCGTCGAGCAGGCTGAAAACCGGGGGCTGGCAGAGTCCGTTATTGCCGGTGTGACCGAGGTCATCAATCATCACGGTCGTGTTATCGTGCTTGAGGATGATATGGAAACGTCACCGTTCTTTCTCGACTACATGAACAGGGCGCTGGAGAAATACCGCGATAATAACAACGTGTATTGTATACACGGTTACGCCTTTCCTGCCGACATGAGTGATGTTAACACCGAGACTTTCTTTCTGGGGGGTGCCGAGTGCTGGGGCTGGGCAACCTGGAAGCGCGCCTGGGATAATTTCTGCCCGGATGCGATGCAACTGATTAGTGTGCTTCGATCGCAGGGTATGGACAAGGCGTTTGACTACGACGGTAGTTTCCCCTACATGAGAATGCTCAAGCGCCAGTCGCGTGGACGTATTGATTCCTGGGCTATACGCTGGCGCGCATCCGCATTTGTCAGGCAGGGTCTGACACTCTGGCCTAAAGTCTCACTGGTCCGAAACTTCGGCATGGATGGTTCCGGCGTACACTGTGATAACACCAGTTTTTTTGATGTTGCACTTGCGGACAGGCCGGTGACGCTTGCCGATATCCCTATAAAGATCAATAAAATAGCATTCAGTGCTTATGGCCGATACCTGAAGGAGCGCGAGGGCAGCTTGCTGCAGCAAGCCATGCGTTTCATCAGAAAGCGAGTAATCAATGTCATTTCTGACCGATAGTTCGCTGCTTGGTGGCTTTATTAGAAGGCCATACTTCCATGCCAGACGTTTGTTTGCCGAGCATAACTACCGGGCAATTGCATGGCTCAGGATGCGACATGGGTTTACAAAACGATACCGGGAGAAGCAGATACGTGCCTTTGGTGTCGATTATCGTGTGCCTGATGTCGCATCATTCCTCAGCGCGTTGGACGAGATATACGGTGATGGTATTTATGGCTTTGTGTCTGGCAGCAATGCGCCGGTCATTGTTGATATCGGTGCAAACATAGGCGTCAGTGTTAATTATTTCCTGTCCAGCTATCCGGATGCGCGGATATATGCTTACGAGGCAGACCCTGCCATATTTGATTGCCTGCAGCACAATGTGGCAAATCGAAACGATCATGTCGAGTTGTTCAACCAGGCAGTCTGGCATGAAAATACCCGCCTTCGATTTGCACAGGAAGGCGCTGATGGTGGCCGACTTGCCGGGAATGGCGGGATAGATGTGTCGGCTGTTGATGTCAGGGAGGTTCTTGCAGGCAAGCAGATTGACCTGCTGAAGATCGATATTGAAGGTGCCGAGGAAAGCGTACTGCCAGCATGCGCAGGTTTACTGGATAACGTTGAACGTATTTTTCTTGAGTATCACTCTAGCCCGGATAGCCCGCAGCGACTCGGTGAGATTGCCGGTCTGCTGAATGATGCCGGGTTCAGACTGCATATTCGGCCAGTCAGCTATAGTCGAGCACCTTTCACGCAGCTTCAACTGCGTGAAGGGTTTGACATGCAGCTAAATATCTTTGCCTGGCGTGAACGTGCTGGCATTGTGACCTGACCCGGAGTGTTTCTTGTCAGCGTTGTTCAAGAATGTCGCTGTATAGCTGCTTGTATTGCTTCGCAACAACTGCCAGGTCAAAGTGGTCCTGGGTAAATGCGCGCGCCTGGCGTGACAGTTGTTGCCAGCGTGGCAGATCCTCCAGTACCCATGCAATACCCCTGGCAAGAGACTCATTATCACGTGGCGTGGCAAGATAGCCGTTTTCCTTGTGCTCGATCAGGTCCGGCATGCCGCCAATGTTAAAGGCCACGCACGGGGTGCCGCAGGCAAGCGCTTCCATTACTGTGTTGGGAAGATTGTCCTGCAGCGAAGGCGCCACGAATACATCTGCAGCCGAGTACAGCGCTGCCAGGTCCTCGTCTCGCTGCAGCTGTGGAATATGTTGTACCGGGAAACCCGAGAGCGGCAGCTGCGTACTCTCCGTCGTGCCAAACACTATGACACGCGTGTGTTTGTCCCATCCTGACGCAGCAAGGTGCTGCAGGCCCGACTGCAACTGACTGAAACCCTTGCGTGCATTTTCTGTGGGGCCCATGGCACCAAAAAGGATTAGCCTGTCATCCGTTGTGATCGACAGGTGTTTGCGGGCGGCTGTTTTTTCTATCGGGCGATATGCCTGAAGGTTAATGCCGTTTGGTATAACCTCAATATGGCGCCCGGCGAGTACCGCGCTGTTGCGTGCGCAGTCGGCAAGCCAGCGGCTGGGGCAGACAATGGTCATGTCCAGCCCTTCCCATTCGCGTAGCCTGGCGGACTGTAGCCGGTGTGCCAGGTCCCTGGTGCGGCTGGAACCCAGTACCGGGCAACTGCCGCATGTCTGAAGATATCGGCCACAGCCAGTATCGTAATGGCAGCCGCCGGTAAATGCCCACATGTCATGCAGTGTCCATACGATCGGCGCATTCAGTCGTGCCAGGTCACGGATACCAAGAAATGCCTTGGTGATCCAGTGCAGGTGAACGATGTCCGGGTTGAGTGCATTTGCGCGACGCCAGGTATTACCCGACAGCCAGCCGGGGGCGAATACATCACTGCTGTGATGCCAGTGTGGAATAACGGGTAACTGGTCAATCAGTAGCCTGGTATTTGAAACAAGCCTCGCCATTTTCCCGCGGGGTCCGTGAATGGAATCATCGTTAACCGTTTTGTGTTGAACGACAGTGTGTGAATCAACGCCGATTGCGCGCAAGCCGTTATGCAGTCGCAGTGCAGCGCGTGCAGCGCCGCCACTGCTGTCCATGGTGCTGAGTTTTACGATACGCATACAGGGTATATGTGCATCACTGATGCTTGCGCCGGATGTCTGCTGAATTTATTCAGGACGGGATGCTATGCATCGCTGTGTGTGTTGTCGGCTGCCAGGTCATCGCTCCTGCTGGTTCGTCGCCGGGTTTCCACGATGTCCTTGTAATGCAAGGCAGAGATTTGCTCTGAAACAATACCTATCAGGAAGGTCAGTAATGACGAAAGGAAAAGAATGGCGCTCATGTTGGTCAGCCTGCCCCAGCTATAGTAGGTGTAACCGTAATAACACAGGCCAGCCAGCAGCAGGGTGCCGCTGATGGGTAGAAAGAATCGCATTGGCGAGAACAGTGCGCCAATCTTCACGATGATGATCAGAAAGCGGAACCCGTCATGGAATAGCCGGATATGGCTCTTGCTCTCGCTGGTGCGCATCCTGGCGCGGATTGGTACGTAGCCTACCGGCAGCCCGGAGCGGAAGAATGCCATGGTGCTGGTGGTCGGGTAGGAAAACTTGTTGGGCAGCAGGTACAGGAACTTTTTGAAATGGCGTGCCCGTGCCGCACGAAACCCCGAGGTCAGGTCTTCGATGGGATAGCCGGTCATCCAGGATGCGAGACGGTTGTAAATGGTATTGCCGATGCGCCGGGTGAGCGAGGCATGGCTGTCGAGCTGGCGTGCGCCAACGACCATGTCGAAGCCGTCATTGAACATGTCGAGCAGCTTGTTAATGTCGCTCGGGCTGTGCTGGCCGTCTGCGTCCATGAACACCAGGATGCTGCCTTCCGCATTGCGGGCACCGCTCTTGATAGCGGCGCCATTACCCATCGAGTACACATGATTGACCACCTTGACACCGTTTTGTGTGCCGATCTCGGCGGTGTTGTCGGTTGAGCCGTCATTGACAACAATGATTTCTGAGTCCGGAAAGTGTTTGCGTAATTCGGGTAGCAGTGTTTTCAGGCTCTCCGCCTCGTTCTTGGCGGGAAGAATGATGCTTGTTTCATACGTCATGGTCAGCGGTTTCCTGTGTCAGCGCCACCGGAACGACTGCGTTCCAGCCTGATTCTGTCAATTTCTTCCTGCAGGGTGCGGTAATCATTCTCGCTGCTGCCAACGAGATCAAGCGCCTTGAGCTGGCCAAGTCGTTGTTCAGCCTCATCGAGGCGTGCCATGACGATAAGCAAATTGATGAGATTTTTCCAGTACTGGGGTTCGCTTGGACTTATTTCGATAGCCTGGTTGAACAGTTCCAGTCCCTTGTCAAAATTGCCGCGCTTGTTGATGGTATAGAAACCGTAGATGCTCAGCATGCGTGCATTGCCGGATTTCAGCGCGGCACTGAAGATCCGTTCCATGGTATCGATCGGAACCTGGCAGCGTTCACCGATGCAGTCGGCGAGCTCCTGCAGGCTGGTAATGTCGGACGGAGTCAATGGATAGTTCACCAGCTTATCGTGCATGTCGTCAAACAGCTGCTGGCTGACCGGCTTGCCAAGCAGGTAACCGAGCTTGACCATGGTAATTTCCGGCATGATGCCGGCGCTATTCAGCTTGGCGGCGCGCGCCAGGTAATGGAATGCCTCTGCCTCGCTTTCCCGGCGTCCGTTCAGCGCCAGACGGGCATGAATCCGCCCGGCGGAGAACACGGCGCGCGGCGAATCGGGGTGATGGCGTGCCTCGTAGATGGCGTGATCGACATTGTCTGCCCATTGCGTGCTGCGCAGCCAGGTGGTGTACGAAAACAGCAGCAGCATGAGCAGCGGCAGTACGGCGCGTGTCAGTGGCGCGAGACGGTGCAGCGGCGCCTGTGCCAGTGCACTGCCACAGGCCAGCAGGATGCCGAAGTCGGCCAGGTAGTTGCGGTGCTCATGTGCCATTTCCAGCGGAAAGATGGTCGATTCGAGGGCGTGCCCGGCAAAAAACCACAGGATGCCGAGGCTGACCAGCGGGGCGCGCAGTCGCAATCCCGCCCCGGTTGCCAGCAGCGCAGCCAGTGCCAGCAGTGCATACAGCGTGGTCGGTGGGTCCATCAGCCCGTTCGAAATGCTGATGTCGTCATGGTACAGGCCCAGCGCCTGTGTATTCGGCATGACAATCATCTTGAGGTAGAACACGACAACCCGCGGCTGCGTCAACAGGCGCTCGATGAGCGTGAAATCACGCGCCGTGTAGTTGAGAAAGGCCTCCGGCCTGAGCACCAGGTACAGGCACACCAGGATTGCCGGCAGCAGCAGGAACAATGTAAAGAAGGTGGCCACGGCCCGATCGGTCTGTCCCTGGCCGTTTCTGAAACGGAACAGCGTGATCTCTATGACCAGCATGTAAACGGGAAGCAGTACGCCGGTTTCCTTGCTCAGGATGGCGAGTCCGCCACAACCTAACAGACCGGTTAGCAGCCAGCTCATGCCATGCCGCCCAGCCAGCATGCGCCGGCGCCCGATAACATACAGACACAGTCCCGCGACGGTAAACAGCGCGGACAGGCTGGTCATGCGCTGTACGATATACAGAACCGAGGTCAGGTTGAGTGGGTGTACCAGCCACAGCCCGCTCACAACCAGCGGCAGCCAGAAAGTGACCCGTGCAGACAGTTCCGGATTGTGATGCTGACGGTAACACCCCACCAGCATCCGGCCGAGCAGGAACAGCAGCCAGCCGGTTGCCAGGTGAATGCAAAGGTTGATGACCTTGTGTGAGAACGGATCGATACCGAAAAAGTAACGGTTCAGCGCAAAGCTGACCATGCTGACCGGGCGCCGCAATACCCCGGAGCGTGTCGAAAAGGCCGCCTTGCCGAGTGTGTCCAGATCCAGGGATTCAAATGCGAGTGACTTGTTAACCAGCAGATTGCTGGTGTCATCGAACATGTAGTCGCCGGACAGGCCGGGATAATAAACAAGCGCAGTGATCGTGCAGATCACCAGAAACAGCCAGGCAGCAGGTTGTTTGATGACCGGTTTGCTCACGGTAGATAGGGTTCGATTCTGTTCCTGTGGTGTTTCCGTGGCAGCCGCCAGGGCGTCATGCGGGTTGCCGGGCAATGAATTCCGCGTGGGCATGATGATACAGGTTTGTTACAAAAAAAGACGCCCCGTTTCCGGGGCGTCCTGGTACAGCCTTGGTCAGTACATTACTGTCGGCAGTTGGCCGGCAGGTACTTGCTTGGCATGTCAGTGTTGTCGACGCCACAGGCCCACTGCACGGAACCGACGCTGGCGGTGTTCGGGGTCAGTCCGATTGTTTTCTCGTTAGCGGTCGGGTTGCCACCTACATTGTTGTTGTAGGTGATGGTGATCGCGCCGGTGGATCCAACCGTAATGGCTGAAACGTAGGTGCCCTGAATACTGACGTCAGTCGGCAGGCCAAAGCTGATGTTGCCGCCAGTCGGCATGCTGCCCACGCTCTGGTAGGTCTCGGAGACTGCCAGCTTGGAAGAGCTGGCCATCTGCAGGCCTTCAGAAACCTTGGAACGAATGGTGTAGTCCTGGTAGGCCGGGATCGCGATAGCGGCCAGAATGCCGATGATGGCGATCACGATCATAAGTTCGATAAGCGTAAAACCTTTTTGCAGTTTCATGGTAAACCCTCTCTGGTTCGTAAAATTGGTAACGTTCTGTGTGGTAGCCCCTATACCGAGCATCCCTGTTACAGCCTCGGTATCGGACAGTCGCCCGGATTCTTTGGCTGCCTATGGATATACATATACCGTGCCAACTTTTTGCCGCACAGAATATTTCCGCCAGGATTATCTGCGATCTCATATAAAGTTTAGTTAATACAGTAGGATACATATTTCATGAGACGTGTCGGTAGGGTGGTGCCGACACGGTTTGTGCGTTATTGCGGTTTCTGAGGGTCGCGCAGAAAGCGAGATGCAGCGCACAGTCGGGTCAGAAAGTGACGCAGGACGTCACTTTTTGTCACTGGCAAGGGGTGCTGATGCTGCCCGGGTTATTCCAGGCCGAGTTTTTTCAGGCGGTAGCGCAGGGCGCGGAAGGTGATGCCGAGTTTTTTTGCCGCGGCGGTCTTGTTATAGCGGGTTTGCTCGAGCGCTTTCATCAGCACGTCTTTCTCGATGTTATCCATATACGTATCAAGTGGAACCGTGCCGGGCTCAAGCGGCCTGTCCGTCCCGGCGGGTTCCTCCGTGACGGTTTCCTGCCTGGTGCCGGTATCGGGCAGTTGCAGGTCTTCCTGGCTGATGGTGTTGCCCTCGCACAGGGTTGTAGCCCGTTCCAGGATGTTTTCCAGTTCACGCACGTTGCCGAGGAAGGTGTAGTGCGTCAACGCGAGCATGGCACCGTCACTCAGTGCCAGGTCCGGCTGGTCGAGCTGCCGGGCAATTTTCTTCAGGCAGTGCGCGGCCAGCAGTGGAATGTCCTCGCTGCGTTCGCGTAATGGCGGCACTTCAAGCCGGATCACATTCAGACGGTAGTAAAGGTCCTGGCGGAATGCGCCGCTTGCGACCAGTTCTGCCAGGTCCTTGTGGGTGGCGGACAGGATGCGCACGTCGGTCGGCAGTTCGCGCTCGGCGCCGACCGGCCGTATCGCCTTTTCCTGGATGGCACGCAGCAGCTTGACCTGCATGTGCAACGGCAGCTCGGCAACCTCGTCAAGGAACAGGGTCCCCCCGGCGGCAACCTGGAACAGCCCGGCCTTGTCCGCGCTTGCGCCGCTGAAGCTGCCCTTCTTGTGACCGAAAAATTCGCTTTCCATGAGTTCTGTCGGGATTGCGCCACAGTTCACCGGCACGAATGGACTGTCGGCGCGCGGTCCCTTGCTGTGAATCAGCTTTGCCACCAGTTCCTTGCCGGTGCCGGATTCGCCGAAGATGTATACCGGCGCCTGGCTGCGCGAGAGCTTCGCGATGGTGGAGCGGATATTGCGCATGGCCGTTGAATCACCCAGCAGCGTGTCACGACTGCGCCGGTCGCGCTGGTGATAGTCGTCAGTCAGCTTCAGCACGCTGTTGATCAGGTTGCGCAATACGTTCAGGTTGACCGGCTTGGAGATAAAGTCGAAAGCCCCGGCCTTGAGTGCCTCGACAGCGGTATCCATGCTGCCAAATGCGGTGATGACGGCGACCGGCAGGTTGGGCAACTGTTCCTGGATGTGGCGTACCAGGTCGAGGCCGTCGCCATCCGGCAGCCGCATGTCGGTCAGGCACAGGTCAAATCTTTCTGTCGCCAGCAGTTCGCGCGCCGCGCCGAGATCGGCTGCGCTGCGTGTCTCGATATCCATGCGCCCGAGCGTGAGCTCGAGCAGCTCGCGAATATCCGGTTCGTCGTCTACGATCAGGGCGCGGTTAGCGTTCATGCGTCATCATGCCTGTGCGAACGAGGCCACCGGCAGTCGTTTGTTGACCGGGAAGGTGATGCGAAAACAGCTGCCACCCTGTGCTGCGGGCAGGTATTCGAGGTGCGTCTGGTTGCTCTCGCAGATCTCGCGTGCGATATACAGGCCGAGGCCGGTGCCGCTGCTGCGCGTGGTAAAGAATGGTTCGAAGATCTTGTCTGCCATGTCGGAATCAATGCCGGGACCGTTGTCCATAATATCAAGATGTGGTGTGCGGGAGCCAACTGCGTAGCTACCGGCCAGTGTCAATTGTAACGGGATGTCGTTGTCGGCGTGGTGGATGCTATTCTGGCACAGGTTCCACACCACCTGGTGCAGCTGGCTGGGGTCCATGTGGATTTCCATGTCTTCCGGGTCCACCGAACAACGGATTTGCTCCGGTGTGCACAGGCCGCTGTGGCTGAATTCATCGGCAAAACGCGCCAGCCAGTCTTTCAGCAGTACGGTTTGCGGGACCGCAGTGCCTGGTCGGGAGAGTTCCAGGATATTCTCGACGATGTCGTTGACGCGCGCGGTATTGTCACCAATGATGGTCATCAGGCGGCGGTCTCCATTGGCAAGTGCATTATCCTCGCTCAGTAACTGGGTGGCGTGGCTGATTGCTCCCAGCGGGTTTCTGATCTCGTGCGCAATGCTGGCAGTCAGGCGGCCGAGTGATGCCAGCTTGACCTGCTGCGCCTGTTTCTCCATCACCGCGGTATCCTCCAGGAAGATCATGACGCCGACCCCGTCGCCTGTGCCCATCGGTGTGAAATGGGGCAGGATATTGCTGCTGGCATTTCCCTTCAGCAGGGCCGGTTCGTGCTGCGACGACTTGCGCCATGCCATGAGTTGCTTATAGAGCGGTCGCGAGATGTTTTCCAGTGGCTGGTCTTCAACACTGTACTGGTAGTCGAGCAGCTTGCGCGCGGTGTCATTCATCAGGCGGATATTATGATTGTGGTCGACCACGATAATACCGGCCTGCAGGCGCTGGACGATATGCTCGTTCAGTTTTCCCAGGCTGGCGATGTCGATGCCGCGTTGCCGGGCCAGCGCCTCACTGTCGCGGATGCGTCGTACCAGCAGCAGGGTAAGCCCGGCCGTTGCAAACAGCATCAGTCCCAGCAGGCCCGTCTGTGTATAGCTGACGCTACGCTCGATGCCGGGTTGTAACGAGCCGTAGAACTGTTCACCCATCAGCGCAATGGCCGCCACTGCGGCGAACAGGAATGCCATGCGCCCGGGCAGCAGGATGCTGCCGGTAGCAACCGAGATGATCAGCAGGATGCCGAGTCCGCTGGAAGGACCGCCGCTGGCGAAAATCAGCAGGGTAATGGCACCAATATCCACCAGCACCTGGCTGATGGTCTGCAACCGGTAGCCGGGACGGCGCAGACGGGCCGTGAAGCCGGCCAGCAGGCTGAACAACAGGTAGCTCAGGCAGGTCAGCCGGTAAAGCGCGGGCTGTTCAATGCCCAGCATGGTTTGATCGCCGATGGTGAAATACAGCACGGTCAGCAGGCCGGCGAGAATGACCCGGTAGAACGTCAGCAGCCGTAACGGCTTCCATGTCAGGTCTGCGGATGATTCCGGCATACGTTTACTGGTCCTGCGAGCCGCTATGATTGCCGTTTCGATTCATCCCGGTGCTCCCTGGAACAATAATAATGGCCATCCTGCTCCAGTGCCTCCTGCTGCGGGATGAAAATGCCGCAATTTGCGCACTGTACCATCTTGCCGGTCAGTTCCCGGTTCCCGGGCGGCCGGCGACGTGACTGCAGCCACAGCCGTTTGCCGATCATGTAGATCAGTGCCAGTGCGATGAAAATCAGGAGTGTACGCATCGAACAGTCGGGCTACTCCGGTCGGTGACGGTGTGCCGTGTGCGGCAGCCTGCGCGCATGATACTACCTTAAAACCGCTGGCAGGAAATGCATTCTAAAGAATGACTTGATCAGTGCCCGCGAGGTTTGTCACACTCGGCACCATGCATCTGCACGAATACCAGGCCAAGCAACTATTTTCCGACTACGGCATCCCGGTTCCGGCCGGCCGGCTGCTGACCACGACCGCGGACGTGAGTGGCGTGACTGCCGCACTGGGTGGTACGGCCTGGGTAGTCAAGGCACAGGTCCACGCCGGGGGGCGCGGCAAGGGCGGCGGCGTACAACTGGTGAAGGATGAACAGTCACTGGCGGATGCCGTGCGGCAAATGCTGGGCAGTCGCCTGGTTACCCCGCAGACCGACGTGGACGGTCTGCCGGTCAACAGTGTGCTGGTGGAGTGCACGGTGCCGATTGCGCGCGAGATCTACTTCAGTCTGCTGGTAGATCGTGGCAGCGAGCGCGTTACCCTGATGGCATCTGCTGCAGGCGGCATGAATATCGAGGAGGTGGCGGCGCACGACGCGGCGGCCATTGTGACGGAGCGTGTCAATCCGGCCGTCGGGCTGCAGGGCTTCCAGTGCCGTAACCTGGCCTTTGCACTGGGCCTGGAGGGCAAGCAGACCGGTGCGTTTACAAAGCTTGCCAGTGCGGCCTATCGATTGATGATGGAGTCTGATGCCGGTTTGCTGGAAATCAATCCACTGGTGGTGACCGGGGACGGTGAGCTGGTTGCTCTGGATGCCAAGCTGGACCTGGATGACAACGCACTGTTCCGGCACCAGCCGCTGGCCGCGCTGCGCGATCCGCAACAGGAAGATGAGCGCGAGCACCTCGCACAGCAGCACGGCCTGAACTATATCCGGCTGTCCGGCAACATTGCCTGCATGGTGAACGGTGCCGGGCTGGCCATGGCGACCATGGACCTGATCAAGTTGCACGGTGGCGCGCCGGCCAATTTTCTCGATGTCGGTGGCGGTGCTACCGCAGAGAAGGTGGCGGAGGCGTTCAAGATCATCCTGTCCGACCCGCAGGTGGAGGCCATCCTGGTCAATATCTTTGGCGGTATCGTGCGTTGCGACCTGATAGCAGAGGGCATCCTGCAGGCCATTGCCGAGGTCGCCGTGAAGGTGCCGGTCGTGGTACGGCTGGAAGGTACCAATGCCGCGGCCGGCCTGGAACTGATCGAACAGTCCGGTCTCGCGGTGCTGACCGCCAGCGACCTTACCGAGGCGGCCAGCAGGGTAGTTGCGGCACTGCCGGGCGGGGCCACGGCATGAGCGTGTTGATCGACAGCACCACCCGCGTGATCTGCCAGGGCTTTACCGGTGCGCAGGGCAGCTTCCACTCGCAGCAGGCGCTGGATTACGGCACCCGGCTGGTGGGCGGCGTGACGCCCGGCAAGGGTGGGCAGGCGCACCTTGATCTGCCGGTGTTCAATACCGTCCGCGACGCCGTTGCGGCCACGCAGGCGGATGCGAGCATGATCTATGTGCCGGCGGCATTTGCCGCCGATGCCATCCTGGAGGCCGCGGCCGCCGGTATTGGCCTGATCGTCTGTATTACCGAGGGCATCCCGGTGCTCGACATGTTGCGCGTCAAGGCCGTGTTGCGTGACACGGAGTCACGACTCATCGGTCCCAATTGCCCGGGCATCATCACGCCCGGCGCCTGCAAGATCGGCATCATGCCCGGCCCCATGCACACGCCCGGCAGCATCGGTATCGTGTCGCGCTCCGGCACGCTGACCTACGAAGCGGTGTTCCAGACCAGTCGCTGCGGTTTTGGTCAGAGTACCTGTATTGGTATCGGTGGTGATCCGATCCGCGGTATGGGGTTCATCGAGTGCCTGCAATTGTTTGAAAACGATCCGGACACCAGCGGCATCGTGATGATCGGTGAGATTGGTGGCAACGGAGAGGAACGTGCCGCTGAATATATCCAGTCGCATGTCAGCAAGCCGGTGGTGGCCTACATTGCCGGTGTTACTGCACCACCCGGCAAGCGCATGGGGCATGCCGGCGCCATCGTCAGTGGCGGCCAGGGCACCGCGGACGCCAAGATCGCCGCACTGGAGGCGGCCGGCGTGACCGTGGTGCGTTCCCCGGCGGAAATGGGCCGTGGCATGCAGGCGGCAATGAAGGGTTAGCTTTTTCTACTGCAACGCTCGCGTAAGGCCGCGAAGAAAACCCGTCCCGATTATGTGCGGCGTTTCTATCGTAGTAGGAGCGCCTTGCAGGCGCGATCTATTCCAGAAACAACTATCGCGCCTGCAAGGCGCTCCTACAATGGTTTTTCTTTGCGCGAGATAGTTGTTTTATTAAAACCCTGTTCGCGGCATCATGCACCCATGACTTCATCAAACCCACAGGCCGATGTGCGCATTGTCATGGCACAACAGGATTTCCTGGTCGGTGCCGTGGATGCCAATACCGATAAAATCATTGCTGCATCCGTGCGGGCGCGCGACGAACTCGGTGCGCACGCTATTGTATTTCCGGAACTGGCGCTGACCGGTTACCCGCCGGAAGACCTGCTGTTTCGCGAGCACTTCATCGACCGGGTAGATGCTGCAATAGAACGCCTGTGCAAGGCAGTCGACGGTATTACACTTGTTGTTGGCTATCCGTTGCGCACTGACGGGTTCCTGTATAACGCAGCGGCCATTATTCGTGATGGCGTGATGATTGACCGCTACTGCAAACAACTGCTGCCCAATTACGCCGTGTTCGATGAGAAGCGTTATTTCGCGCGCGGTGATCAGTCCTGCGTGACGGATATCGCCGGCATCCCGGTCGGCATCACCATCTGCGAAGACATCTGGGAACCGGGACCGGCGGCACAGGCCGCAGCCGCCGGTGCGCGCCTGCTGGTCAACCTCAATGCCTCGCCGTTTCACGCCGGCAAACAGGATGAGCGGGAAGCGGTGTTGCAACAACGTGCGCGCGAAACCGGGTTGGCGATACTTTATGTAAATCTTGTCGGTGGCCAGGGCGAGCTGGTATTTGACGGGG
>Ga0224514_10000173_pt1 | contig 20711 bp, 30 predicted proteins | sample SF_May12_sed_USG_3_FD_169107 | JGI IMG/M metagenome (GOLD analysis project Ga0224514, IMG submission 169107) | Sediment microbial communities from San Francisco Bay, California, United States - SF_May12_sed_USGS_24 | ecosystem: Environmental > Aquatic > Marine > Sediment | place: USA... | reverse complement strand
TTGGAGGAATTGAAAAAAGAAAATGAACAGTTAAAGTATGAGAATGTGTTATTGATAGAGAAGTTGAAGATTAGACAACAACAATTTCTTGAAAATTTGAAATCAATAGATACAGAAGAGACTATAGATGAAATTATAGAAGATGCTAGGATAAGAAGTGTTATTAATATAAATGCCAATTTAAAAGGATTTAATTTTGAAGAAGAAGATAAAGATAAAACAAACGAATGATATCCTAGAAGTAAATTATTTTGAAGATATTGATGATTATCGATATAGGTTGTGGAGAGTCCCTATATCAGTAGCAAAGAACATAACAGAATGGACGAGTGAGATAGAAGGAAAGGTGCTGGAGTTACCAATTAAAAATGTTAGATTGAAAGATAGTGAGATTATTCTATATACTGGAAAGAGTATATATGTGAAAAAGGTCGATGAGAAATATGGATACTATGAAATTATAGGGTGGGATATGCCAGTAGAGATATTACAAGCTATTAAAGAAATGATTAATGACAATTTAATGGAGATAGAGAAGATTATATAGGTTTCTGAACCATTTTCCGGACAAAACTTATGGCAAACGGCAAAAGAAAAGGCAATAATTATGAGAGGGATATTTCCAAAGCCCTATCGTTATGGGTAAGTCTTGGGTCGAGAGATGACATCTTTTGGAGATCGCAAAATTCAGGCGCACGGCATACAACTAGGAATAAGAAACATATGACCTTGGAGGGACAATCTGGGGATATTGCTGCAACTTGCAGTGGCCCCTCAGAGGCATTTATAAAAATTTTTTGCGTGGAGATAAAACGATATAAAGATATAAATTTATGGGGCATAATAAAACAAACAAAAAAAGGCATTTTGACGTTTTGGAAACAAGCAGAATCCAAAGCAAAAGAAGTTAACAAAGTGCCAGTGCTGATAGTAAAAGAGGATTTTAAACCTGCTTTATTAATCTCAGTTAAAGATTTAAATTTTTTACTTAATAAATGTTACGGTCTGGAACCAGATTTAGTGGCTAATATAACAGGGGACAGATTATTTATTTGGAAATTAGAAAAAATTTTGAATATGAATTCAGAAAAACTTATACTTATGATACAAGGAGAATCTGATGGCAGTGAGAATAATAAAGAAGGTGCCTTTTGTACTACAATTACATGAGGCTTATAAAGCAGGTAAACATTATGATTTAAGATTGCAGTACCCTTATAAAAGCAAACTTTCGTCATGGGTATTACCAAGAGCACATTTACCCTCTCCGGGTAATAATATTTTGGCGGTAAGAACGCCGGACCATAGTAAAACATGGTTAAAATTTCAAGGAGAAATACCAAGAGGAGAATATGGAGGTGGAAGGGTTACTATAACTCAAAGAGGAATGGCAGATATCTTAATGTGGACAGACAGGTTGATTACATTTGTTGTATCTGGGAGACCAATGAATGGAAAATTTGCGTTGGCAAAAATGAAAATAACAAGAAAACAGGAATTGTGGATATTTATTAAGGCTAAAGCGGTCGAATAAAATTTTAAAGTTAAGAGGGAGAATATGGAAGAGCAAGAAATAAAATACAAAGATTTGAATCCATATGAGGATATAAATTTTATACAGAGACGAGCGGAAATAAGAAATAAAAAAGGAGAATTTATATTTGAGGAGGATGTAATTTTTCCAGATTTTTATAGTGATGATTCTGTAAACATTGTTTCTAGCAAATATCTTTGTAATGAAGCTAAACATAAAGAAAATGATATTAGACAAATGATCGATAGGGTTTCAGAAACTATATCTAACTGGGGATTAAAAGATGGTTACTTTGGAACAGAAGAAAAGGAAGATAATGACCAATATTGGGAGTTTTTATATAAATTAAAATATTATCAAATTAATCAATATTTTTCGTTCAATAGCCCTGTATATTTCAATTGTGGTCTTGGAGACAAACAACAATTAAGTGCGTGTTTTATCTTGGAAATTGAAGATGACATGGCGTCCATATATGATTCCATAAAAATGGAGAGCTTGATCTTTAAACATGGTTCTGGCAGTGGGATGAATATGAGCAGACTTCGAAGTCGTAGGGAGAGAGTACGCGGAGGAGGATTTGCCTCGGGTCCGGCGTCATTCTTAAAGGCTGGCGATTGCTCCGCTGGCGTCATAAAGTCAGGTGGAACATTAAGAAGATCCGCAAAAATGGCTTGCTTAAATGATGACCACCCAGATATTCAAGGATTTATACATTGTAAAGAAATTGAAGAACGTAAACTGCAAATACTAAAAGACGCTGGTATAAAGGCAGAAGAAGGATATGACATGTCTGATCACGTCTTTTATCAAAATACAAATATTAGTGTAAGACTGTCTGATGCCTTCATGAAATCCGTGGAAGATGACCGAAAATGGTATACAAAATATATTCTAGATGGGAGCGTATGTGAGGAATTTAAAGCCAAAGATTTATTGATGGAAATTTCTGAGCTGGCATGGAGAACAGGGGATCCCGGGGTACAATTTTCAGATAATATGAACAAATGGAACACCTGTATAAATTCAGGACTTATAGAAGCAACGAATCCATGTTCAGAATTTACATTCTTGAATAATACTAGTTGTAATTTAGCATCTGCAAATTTGCTAAAATTTTTTATAAAATTTGAAAATGATAAGATAGGTTTTGACGTGCATCGATTTGAGGACGTTGTAGATACATCAATAATAGCACAAGATATAATTGCACATCATTCCTCTTACCCATCTAGAAAAATAACTTCAAATTCTCATAATTTCAGACCTCTTGGGTTTGGATACTCCAACTTAGGGGCTACGCTTATGTGGTTAGGTCTTCCATATAATAGTGAAGAAGGTAGGGCCATAGCTGCATTATTAACTGCTATTATGACAGGGACAGCTTTTAAGGTTAGTAACGAGCTGGCAACAAAAATGGGAGGTTTCCAACACTTTGAAGAAAACCAAGAACCATTTTATAAGGTATTAGAACAACACAAGGAGAATATGCATCAATTGTTAGGGAGAGCGACTAGCATGTATTCCAAAAGAGAAGATGTTATAAGTATTTTAGCCAATAAGGTAAGAAGTATAAGTCATGAGTTTGACAATTTTATAGAGAGCAGAGCACCATTTAGGAACGCGCAAGTTACACTATTGGCACCGACTGGGACTACTTCTTTTCTAATGGATTGTGCTACTAGTGGAATAGAACCTGGGTACTCTTTAATATCATATAAGACTCTAGCAGGAACCGAGGAAGCAACAATCAAGATGGTTAATCCAATGGTTAGGGAAACACTTAAGAATCTTGGTTATACAGAAATAGAAGTTGAAAAGTTGTATGATGAGTTACATTCATTGGGCCACTTTGCAAATAGTGACATCTTAAGGAAGGAACATCTACCAATATTTGATACAGCTGCAAAACCAGAAGGTAGTGACCGTTGTATAGCTTATATGGGGCATGTAAAAATGCTGGCAGCAGTTCAACCATTTCTATCGGGAGCAATTTCGAAAACAGTTAATATGCCAGTAGAGTCTACAGTAGAAGATGTATATGATCTCTATCTTGAGGCTTGGAGGATGGGGCTTAAAGCAGTTGCAATTTATAGAGACGATTCAAAAACTTTTCAACCATTACATACTTCAATTGCTGAAAATGTATTAAAATATACACCTGTGAGAAGGAGACTCCCAGAAACAAGACCTGGAGAGTTGCATAAATTTAGTATAGGTAGTACGGAAGGATATATTATAACTGGAAATTATGATAACGGAGATCTAGGAGATGTTTTCCTAGATGTTACAAAACAAGGTAGTACACTAGCGGGGTTATTAAATTCACTAGGGATAATAATAAGTGTGAGTTTACAATATGGAGTGCCAGTCAAGGTTATAGTTGATAAATTAATATTTTCAAGATTTGATCCATCTGGTATTACATCAAATAAACATATCAGATTCGCAACTTCTATAGTTGATTATCTTGCAAGATATATTGGTAATAAGTATTTGTCAGATGAGGATAAAATAGAGTTTGGATTAAAAAAGGCCGAAGATGATTTCGACAGCGATTATCAAGAAGAATTTTCACTTGTAGAAGAGTATTGTACAGATAATAGTGGAGCACCAGTATGTGATTGTTGTGGTGGGATGATGCAAAGGGTAGGAACTTGTTTTAATTGTAATAATTGTGGTGCCAATTCTGGAGCATGTGGATAATGTCAAAGTTATTAGATCAAATGCATGGTGATCATCAGGATCTTCAATTGTTACTTAAAGATAGAACTAAAAGTAATGAGAAAAGATTTGATGAAATAAATGATAATATATCTGAATTAAAGGAGGATTTGGATGAAAAATTTGATATGATTTTAAACATTTTATTAAATCAAGGAACCGAAAGGAGGACGGACTCACCTTTAGAAAAAGAGGACAAACATAAAATAGATTTAGACACACCAACATTTATACCAGAGATAGATATATCTGATCTCAGTATAAATGCCAAAGACGAAGAGGATACTATAAAGAATTTAGATCTAGAGCCAGGATTAGATGCTCTAGAAGAACTTGATAAGCAATAAAAAGGGGTAAAAATGATTCAAGAGGATATGAAAAAAATTTTAGATACATTAGCATCTTTTTTTCAAGAAAATGATGGGAACAGAATAAACAGATGGTTGGCAGTGCCTTTAATAAACACGGTAAAGGCAGATTTACAAGAGATTTTACAAAGAGATTCTTATGTTCCATCACCGGAAGAGATGGATGATTCAGAGCCAATAGGATCTGAAGACTAGGAGGTAAAAAATATGAACATGATCGGGTCAACTATCCAAACATTGGAACCAATTAATACAGCCGGGTCAACTATCCAAAAATTGGATCTGAGAATCGAGACCGACGAGTGTGGATCAGATTAAACAGGAGACTAGAGTGACCAAGTTCAGAAATGGACGTTTGAAGGAAACTGAACTATCTGTCCGTGGTAGGGTGAAAGACGTTATGAGTGCTTCCCTAGCTTATATCCTCTCTGATGGTCAGTCTCGAAGGGAAAATACATACTCTGTGAAAGGAGACTTATAGTGAAATTTATACCTGTAATAGGTAAGGATAAAAAACCTTTAATGCCTACCATTCCATCACGAGCAAGAAGATGGATTAAAGAAGGTAAAGCAACTCCTTTTTGGAAGAAAGGAATTTTCTGTGTAAGATTAAATAAAGAACTGTCAAACGAAAAATTACAGAAAGTTGTCGTTGGTATTGATCCAGGCAGTAGGAGAGAAGCATTTACAATTAAATCCAAAAGTCATACATATGCAAATATTTTATCCGATGCCGTTTATTGGGTGAAACACAATTTGGACACCAGACGAATGATGAGACGTACTAGACGCAGACGGAAAACACCATGTAGGAAACCAAGATTTAATAACAAACCTAAAAAAGTATTTCTATCACCATCCACAAAAGCTAGATGGGATATAAAATTGAGAGTTTGTAAGTGGATAATTGGAATATATCCAATAACAGATTTTATAGTAGAAGATATCAAGGCGAAAACCAAAGGAAAGAAAAAGTGGGATTGTATATTTTCTCCTTTACAGGTTGGAAAAACTTGGTTTTACAAGGAACTTGAACGCTTAGGAAATCTTTCATTGAAACGAGGTTATGAAACCAAGGCTCTAAGGGACAAATTGGATTTAGAGAAATCTTCAGATAAAAAGGCAGAAATATTTGAATCCCATAACATAGACTCTTGGGTTTTAGCAAATGAGATCGAACAGGGACATGAAGCACCAGATAATAAAGAATTATTGAGATTGGTGCCTTTGAGGAATTATAGGCGACAATTACATATGTTTCAGCCATCTAAAAGAAATATGAGGAGACGGGTAGGTGGAACAATTAGTCTTGGATTAAAACGTGGATCTATAGGAAAACATATGAATTATGGATTGGTCTTTATAGGAGGGTATTGTAGGAATAGAATTAGTCTACATGAACCAAGAGCACATAAAAGAATTTCTCAAAGTGCCAAATTGGAGGACATTCATATTTTAACAAATAATAGTTGGAGAATTATAGATTTGGGAGAGAAAGATGGATATTATAGGTTGTGATATTGGTACAATGTTTTGTGTTTGTGCCAAACAAATGGGGGGCGAAAAAGTTAAAATAAAATCAATGAGAAATATGTTTTTGCCAGTTTCTGATAACATGATTAGTGCATCGGAAATAGCCAATACTCAAATAGATTATGTTGAGGCAAAAGAAACAGAAGATGATCAAGGAGCACTATATATAATAGGAGAAGATAGTTATAGATTCGCAAATATATTCAATCAAAAAGTTCGTAGGCCAATGTCTAAAGGCGTCATATCTGCAAGTGAGATAGACGCTATGGACGTATTGACATTAATGTTAGAGAAATTAATAGGGGGAAGAGTAAAGGATGGATATTGTGTATATTCAATTCCAGCCTCGGCTATAGATATAGAAACGCCCCCAGTATTATATCATGAGAAGGTGTTTGGTATGATTTTTTCTAAATTGGGATATCGATCTGAACCTTTAAATGAAGCCATGGCCATAATTTATTCGGAATGTCAAAAAGAAAAATTCAGTGGCATTGCAATTAGTTTTGGAGCAGGATTAACTAACATTGCTTGTGCATACAAGGGAGCGCCGACACTAACATTTTCAGTTAGTAGAGCAGGGGATTGGATAGATGAGTGTTCAGCGTCATCTTTAGGAATAGTTTCAAATAGAATAACTTCTGTAAAAGAAAAAGAAGATTTTGATTTAATGAATCCTTTTTGTAAGAACAAAAGGGAAAGAAGAGTTAGAAATGCAGTAAGTTTTTATTATAGATCATTGATAGAATACGTTCTGAAAGTCATCACCAATAAGTTTAACGAGGATGCGGATGGTCTACAGATAGAAGAACAAATACCAATTATTGTTAGTGGGGGGACTAGTAAACCAAAGGGATTTCTAGGAATGTTTAAAGAAGTATTTAATAATTTTTCAGATTTTCCATATGAAATTTCAGAAGTAAGACAAGCAAAAGACCCACTAAATGCGGTCGCCGAAGGGTCTCTCTTATATGCAATTTGGAATCAAAAAAGGAAGGAAAAAAATGATTACAAGTGCGGATAAAAAATTTTCAAAACAATTAGAGGAATACTTAACAAATTGTGACCTTAAAGATATAAACAGCATAGACAAAAATATAAAAAGTATGTTGGATTCTTATATTAACAATGATGGATTTAAAGTTAAAAGGATAAAATATACGGAGCATCTCTATGAGTCGCCTAGTCTGGATGTGGAAGTTCGATGGGAAAATTCCACCGGAGAACAATTATATACTAATGCGATTATAAGGAGAGCTAAACAATGACACAAGAAGAAATGCGAAAATCATTAAGAGACCATATTGATAAAACGCATAGAAAAGTAACTAAGGAAGAATACTTGTCTCTAAGACACGTGGATGAGTATACCAGAGCACTTGAAAATTTATTTGACAAGAAAATAACGTTTAAAGATTTCAAGGAAAATTTCGGAGGATCGTTTAGGAGTATGAATAAAGAAGAAATTGATGTTATGGTGTGGCCAAAAACGATAGCGCCAATTGTGAAGTATGATTTTGATGAGAATGATCGTCCAATAATTGATTCTGAAAACGTACAGATTGTACTATGAGAATGATATTAAATTTTATTACAAAGTTCAAATGGTTGATAGTTTTATTTTTAATTTATGGATTTGCAGCATATCTAATCCTTAATGGTATTTGATGGAAATAATTTTTATTAAAGGAGATAAAAAAATGAACAAAGATAAAAAAATGATTACTCTTGAAATAGATGGAGAAACTGTAACGTGGAAAAAGAAAGATGAAGAGGCCTTGAAAAATGATTTTAATTTAAACATGGGCGATGAAGTAAGAAAACTTTTAAAAGATAAAAAGAAAAATCATAAGGAACCTCAGATTTTAGAAAATGTGCCCGAAGAATTTAGAAAAGGAAATAAAAAAATATTACTAGAAGGAGAAAATACATGTTAATAAATGGACAGGAAAAGGGGTTTGAATTAAAAATCGAAAGAGATAAAATAACACTATGTACTACAAATGATGTAGCTGAAATGAATCTTAAAGAGGCAGAGGCAGTATGTAATTTAATATTAGATCAAGTCAAAATTATGAGAGAGGCAATCATTAGAAATGGATGAAACTAAAGAATTAGATTCTCTATTGGAAGAGCTGAAGGAAAATAGAGAAAACCTTCATGAAATGTTGAACGATGTCTCAGAATTCAGAAAAAATTTGGATTTATTGTTGCCAGCTAAATTAGATTATAGAGAAAAATATCTTATGCAAGAACGCATGAAGGCCGTCACAGAGATTCTCAGGGGCGAGTTGGCAATTAGGGGTCAGATAGATTCTTCTATTAAATTAGAAATAGATATTAGAAAAAGAACTACCGATGATGAATTTGAGGATCTACCTACCCAAATTAAGATTTACGCGAAAGCAATGGAAATGCTAGAAAACAAGAAGAAATCGATAATTAAAGAATTACCAGATAAATTAAAATTAGTAAAGAAAGAGGAGAAAGATGGCTAAGAAAAAAACAGAACTCCGCGAACAAGTCGATAGTGATACTATTGAAGTTCAAAATAAAGAAGAAGAGGTTCAAACAAGTATCTATAGTAAAATTTCTTTGACGGAGGAAGAATTAAATGCGGCAAAAGAATTACAAAGTGCTTTCAATAGTCATTTGAAAACTAATTATGATTTCAATCTCGACATTCTTGTGAAATGTACAATACCTACAGGAATTGATATTTTGGATACATTGTTAGGAGGTGGGTTTGCAACAGGCCTAGTCCAGATTATAGGAACACCTGGATCTGGTAAAAGTGCTTTGGCGGCAAAGGTAATAGCTACAGCCCAGAGAAAATACGGAGGATTGTTTCATGCTGAATATATGGATGGGGAATATTCGACAGATAAAAAACGGTTAAGACAGTTAGGAGTATATCAACCAACGATAGAATCAATAACTCATTTGACAATAGAAAAAATTTTTAGATTAATAGATGGCATGTGCACATTCAAAAAAGAATTTGGGGAAGAAACAGATGAAAAAACTGGAAAGAAGAAAAAGAAAAAAGAAAATCCTATAATGGACGTTCCATGGGCAATAGCATGGGATAGTGTAGCAAACACTCTCCCGGAGGCAGCTATGTTGGAACCTGATCCTAATAAAGTCACAGGACTGAGGGCCAGATTATTATCACATTTATTACCACAAGCAGTTGAGAAAATGTGCGAATATAATATATCTCTAGTAGCAGTTAATCAGCTAAGGGATAAGATAGATATTGGTATATTCAAAACTCGGTCGGAGCTACAATATTTGAATAAAAAAGTTCCTGGGGGACAATCTTTATTATATAATAGTCTTCAAATACTTTATATTGTTCCATCTGGACACGTTAAGGGAGAATATGGTTTTCATGGATCGAGGGTGACTTGTAGGCTAATTAAAAATAAATTATTTACACCAAATATTGAATTTGATATGATATTTAGTTTTGAAAGAGGATTTAGTAATTTATTTACGAACTTTGAATTATTGAAAAAAACCAAGAGAATAGTAGGAGGTGGTAAAGGATGGTATACATTGACGTCTTGTCCAGAGCCAAAATTTATGGCCAGAAATTTAGTAAAGCGGCATCTGGAAGATAAGGCATTTAGAGAGGCATTTGATAATGATGTAAAAGATGTTCTTAAAACAGAATATATTGATGTGTATACTACAGATGAAGATGCTATAGGTTAAAATAAAGTTAATTTACTTAGGACAAACTTTAAAAGCAGAAAGCTTTGTTAGTATTATTTTTATGAGGAATTTTTTATAACTCTACCTATGCTAACAGAAAAAAGAGATGATAGGCATCTCTCAAAAAGTTATTATAACTTATATGAATAAAGGAGTTTAGCGAAAATGAGTAAAAGTATGAAATCAGAAGTCCTAAAGCATTGGTTTGGTATTGATGCAATATTATTTGGACAACGAGCACCTGATAACTTGTCAGAAGATGTTCTAGGTCAATATCTTACCACAAAAGGCGCTCTTTTGAGTAATATTTTTGAAATCTACAAGAAAATAAGTTTTGATCCAGAAACTAAATTTAAAAATGTTGCCGAGATGGTAAAAGAATCGCATAAGTTGGCGGAGAGTTCTAAGAAACGAGCCAAGGATCTTTTAGTCAGTGAATCTGTTACAAAGTTGGTAAAAGATGAGATAAAAGAAATTGGATCTGTTGAAGGGTTATCTGAACGGCAAGTTGCGAGGTATGTTATTTTAAGAAGACGGAATGCAGTAGCCATTGATTCTATGATGTTGGAGATGGCAGTTACTGATGAGCAGAAGAAGTTATTGAATGATTGGCGAGGAAAAGTATTAGTAGATGCTCACAAATCTTTAAGGGATAATTTGATAGATATTTCATTACAGTAATGTTTGAGAGACAACCAAAAATTGTTACTTTGGAAACTATAGAAAGTTTGTGTAAACCAAGTAAAAAGAATATGCATAAGACCAAAGAGATTCAGACATCAATCAGTAAAAAAGAAATGCCAATTTCAAATAAGAAGACTGTAGATGAAGAAGAAAGAATTTTGTGGTTGTAAGGAGTAAAAAATATGGAAGCGTTATTTATAATTCCAACGATGGTTAGTCCAAATATTAATCCTCGACTTGTACCTGTATTCTCAAAATTAGTTGAACGAAATATCCTTATGACTGGAGGAGCTACATTTAGAGCAGCTGTTCTGAAAAAATATTCTGGTCCATTCAAAACCATAAGATCTGAATCTACCCTAGTTGAGGCCAAGGGTGGAAAAGGTGGGTCAAAACAGGACAATAAAGATAAGGCAGCTGAAAAGGGAGCGGAAGCAATTGTAGATTTGCTCAGGCAAACCACAGCCCCTGCTGAGAAGCAAAAGCCCATGCCCACTCTAACCGAGCCAGAAAAAATAGAAATTCCACAAGGTATTAGTTTCTTTCACACTATTGGGATTGCACCAACTATATTGGAAATACCAGTTACGATGAAGAGACATATACTTGGAGGAGGCCTTGCTGAAAGGGTTATTCGAATTGGAATGAAATGTGTTCCTTATACCATAGATGGGATAGAGAATTTTGTGGCAATGATGAGAAAAGTTAAAAATAAGAAAAAAGTGGATACATTGTTGAAACGTAAAATGAGATCAATTTTGCCCAAATTCAAAGATTATCAGATGACTGGTACGACAATGGATGTGTTTAATGCACCAAATAGCATCGATTTAGCAAATCCATCCAAACTCGCAAAAAGGATGTCTCCTAGAGAGCCATCTACTTGGTCTACTTTAACAATTTTTTCAACTGAAGATTTTGAAGATATGGATTTAAGAGAATCATTGTTAAATTATAAGGAATTGGTTAAGGCAGGATGGGGAGATATGGTGGTATATAATGTTGCAAAAGATTCTGTGAATTTTTGTACGATTAGAATGAATGCATGTCTTGACATACCAATGGCATATGTCAAACAAATATTCAATCTAAGCAACGTATTAAGTTATGCAGATGTTGCAAGATGGAGTAAACCATTTGGAGTATCATCTTTGGGAAAAGCCTTGAGTGATAATACAATAATGGATTTTAAATCTGAAGATACAGAGGCTAGGATCTTAGAAATTATTAGAGGATAGAAATGGATATTAAACAGGATTTCACAGAGATCGTCAAATGCAATAAATCAATAATATCAAATGTTGATAAACACGAACTGAGCTCTGATGAAGTTCCGTATACATTATCTTTAAGAATCGAAGATATAGCAAATGAAAAAGAATTAAAAAGATTTATCAGACAATGTGAGGGGATGATTAGAAAGAGTCCAGAATATAGAGTCTGGACTGGTTATGTGAGAGAGATTTTGGGATATTTTTCGTGCGACTTAACAAAAGAAAGTCATGCACAATGTAATTGTGATATTCACCATCACCCAGTCTCTCTTTATATGATCACTAAGGCAATCATATTAAAATACATGTCTAACTCATTAAAATTTTGTTCTGCAGATATGGTTGTTAGGGCATTAGAATTACATTATGAAAATAGAATAGGGTTCGTATCAATAATTAGGTCACTACATGAAAAATTTCATAATGGATATTTGCAACTGCCAATGCAGTTAGTACATGGTAATTATAATTATTTTGTAGCCAATTATGGATGTTATTTGGAAGAAGATGATATGGAAATCATACAAGGAAGATTAGGTGTAAATTTTGAGAATTGTGGATTTGGTTCTGATTACTATTGGATGCAAAATAAATATTTGGCCGAGGATGGCCATGTGGGGAGTGCTTAAACATGCAATCTATAAGAAATGAAGCCAAAAGGAATGCAGAACTTTCTACAAACATTGATAATTTTAGATCTCGTTATACAGAACAAAGTTATGATGGAGGAACGACAGTAACATATCCGGCAGGAGACATAGAGGCACTAGACAAAAATTTTTTCAAACTCCTTGCAGGATCCATGTTAATTACATTTAAACCAGATTGGTATCAGAGACCAGATTATGTTAGCGACGAATATTATAATACAAATATATTTTGGCCAATAATTTTATATATTAATAGAATTGCTTCTATAGAAGATTTTAAAGACATTGATGAAATCTATATTCCTACATACGATCTTATAATCGAAGTAATGCGAGATAGAGTTTCTTCAACAGATATAACTTCTTTAGAAGAGGAAGATAATCATTCGGAGGCAAGATATTTTAAAATATATCCACTTGATGATAGGGAAAAAAATATAATTAAATCAAGGGAAAGACTAACATAATTTAAATTGGAGTAGACATGCTTGTCAAAGATAAATTTGAATTGGTCTATAGGACTGAAGGAAGTGTTCTTAATATAGTTCCTCTTTCAAGGGGAACTTTAAAAGCATATGAAATTGATAAAAATGATTTCAGGCATTTATTAATACTAGCGGAGACATTTGGTAGATTGAAAGGTCATCCAGCTAAAAATATTATAGGCGATGGTGCAAAAGAATTGGTGGTTGTAGATATGCCAGCATATCCTCTTCCAGCATTTGTCACAAATCGTGGCATTCCGGTTGTTAATTTGAGCGTATTGCCAGCAAAATTATTAACTGATTTTTCTGCGTCTGATATATTTTCATTATTTTTATATACTTTAGCATTACAAAAATTTGCTATTAAAAAACCATTCAGACCAGGAACAGAGGCAAACGTTGCAGGATTAATATTTTCTGTATTTATGAAATTGTTTGGAAAAAAATCAGGACTTATTGGATCTTATAAACATCTAATCCCCAAATTACAATTTTTAATATATCTATATGTCAGTACAGCAATGATGGGTATTTCAGATACAGATAGTACCAGAAGAAAAATAGCTTCTTTAATTTTTATAGACGTTGGAGATATGAAATTAAATTATAATTTTCGGTCTACCAAAGATTTTCTAAAAGCAATAAATGATAATGAAATTATACCAATTTCACAGATAAAATTTTCGACCTCGATAATATCAACAGGCGGGCTCGCATCATTACCAATGTTTGAGGATCTATCAAGATTTTTTGCAACTATTCTGGCCAGTACGGTACCAAATAGTCAATTCTCTTATTTTTGGGCAAAAGTTAATCAAAATCTTTTTAATAAATTAGTTGAAACTGGTCTAAGAAATCTAAGTCGAGGTACATAATGCCTAGTAAGCTGTTCGGGTTTCACAGAGCAGAAGTAACAGAAGTTGATATTAGAATTGATGATGAAAATAATGACTTTGGTGCAATTCGTGTATTTGTACCAGACCTTATGACTCCAGATGATCCAAATTATGATCCTGCCACAATGGGGTTAATAGCATTTCCTGCAAATAATCCAGTTGGTGGTAGAAATGACACAAACGAGGGCTCATATGGGTGGGGAACCGTTATGGTTCCAAGAGTAGGAGATTGGGTCTGGATATTTTTTGAGGCAGGAGACCCAAGCAAACCATTTTATTTTGCATCTTTAAATATACAGAATGCGAAACTTCCACCAGAGAACAGAGGAGTTGAAGAACCTCATAAAGTATATACATTACTAAAAACATATGATGGACGAAGTATAATTGTTTCAGATTCATCGGATGTGCAAAGAATAGAATTAACAGGAAAATATCAGGATGGTCCATCTGAGCAACCAGAAGGAGATGATACCGATCCGTATTCTATAGATCAAAACCAGACAACAATTTTATTCGACGAAAGAGATAACAAAGAAAAAATTTTAATTCGTACACACAATGGAGATTTTCTACACATAGATGTCAATGAACAAAAATTACAAGCATATTTCTCAGAGGACATAGTTATAAAAACAGACGCAAATTTACATATCCAGGTTGCTAGTGATGTTCATTTCCAAGTTGGAGGAAATATGTACACAGAGATATTGAAGGATAAACATAGCACTATAAATGGTTCTATATACAGGCAAGCATTTGAAGACAGACATGAGAGAGTCCTTGGAGATTTATATGAATCTGTGGAGGGAGATACACATATAAAGATAACAGGCAAGTTAAACTTAGAAACAGGTAGTGATATAGGAATAAAATCAGGTGGAAAATTAAGTGAAGAAGCTGGATCAGATGTAAGTATAAAAACAAGTGCTAATTATGCAGTTGATACATCCAAGGTAGATATAAAATCAAGTGGGCTTATAAGCGTAGATGCGGGAGGTGCTTACAATTTATTGGCAGGCGGTGTGATAACAACACATGGCACGGCGCGGTCAGACCAGGCAGGTGCACCCCCATCGTCTGGAAGTATATCTGCACCAAATAGTCCAACTGTAGCAGAAAACGCAACACCTCCAAGTCCAATGGATCCAGAAGGAGAAAGGGATACGTAATGCCAAGTTGGTTACCAGCACCTGTAAAATCCGTGATGTGCAGCAAACTAGAGTCAGAATTAGATAGACTCATGAGATCTTTAGAGGGATTGAAATCGGCATTGATTGCAGATATAGAAAATATTGAAAATTTATTTATACTTCCATTTAAATCAATAACTGATGCAATGTCAGATGTGAATAATATGATACAGGGATTAGATAGCGCAGTTCCAAATATATATGATCTATCTTCAATAAACTCAATTATAACTTTTTTAAATAGATGTCTCTACATAAAAGAACATCCACTATTAAAGGATGCATATAAAATGGCACAACAGTTATTGGATGAATATCAAGAAATGGCAGAAGAGTTCATACAAGAAGCAATAGATGGAATTCCAACGAATGTTTTGAATCATATTGATCTTGGGGATAAATTAAACTGGTACAAAGAGAAATTAGAAAAGTTTAAAATATTTGAGAAACAACAAGAAGTAGATGATATTCTTATATGTGTGCAGGCAATCTGTGCATTAGATGAACAAGATGATCCAATACAAGAAGTGCAGGATTATATAGATGCAAAAGAAGCACAACTTACAAGTATTAGAGATGATCTAAGAATTGTTGCAGAGGGAAGATTAGATGCAGATAAGATATTTACGAATGCCGGACTAAATACGGATGAGCAGCTAATTATGTCAACTACTATGGATGCAGTAGAACATGTTAAGGAAACGTTTGTAGAAGCCCAAGAAAATTTATCTGCTGCCATTGGAGAAGAAGATCTGCCACATCCAGCTACTGAACTATATACACATTATAATGATCCAACATTTGTTTCGACTTCCACGATATTTGACCAAGTTGATCCAAACATAACATATCTGAATGATTTTTTGGAGACATGGAGAGGATTACAATTACCAAGTGGAACCACTACGAAAAAGGGAATGTTGGATGTCAAAATCGAGATTGATGCATGTACAATTACTGAAACTCCAGATCCAAATGTTAATTGTTTTTCGACATATAAGGCCCTTTTGAAAATTATAATAGGGTTCTTCGATTGTACATTATCTGGGAATGGTACAACAGCAACTATTACACAAATCAATCATGGATATACATCTGGAGATACAATAATAATCAATGATGCTACAAATGATATTCTAGAAGGAGATCATTTGATCACAGTTGTCGATGCACACACTTATACATTCAGTAGTACATTTTCTGGTACTGATTCAGCTAGTGCTTCTTCGTTGTTTTATTCAGATGAGGGAGAATATAGTATAGGTATGCCTGTGTGTGGAACCTGTGGTAAATATACAGTATATGGACTAAGTGCAGCAAGTACTGAAGATTTGGTCTATATAAGAAAACATCTATCTGAGGCAGTAAAATTGGCAATAGCAATAACATTAGAAAAGTTTTCAGCAGATGAGGTGGAATCTATAATTCCAAATAGATAGGAGGGATATTATGATACCTTTAAGAGCAACAAATTATAAACTTGCAGAGAGTTGGCCACCAGCTATAATAATACATCATTCCGCTTGTAGATTTCCAGAAGTACCCGAATTAGTGTTAGATAAGATAACGTTTCAATCGGATAAACTACATAATATAAATCATAAATTGAGGCAAGGAAAAGAAACAGGTTTTAATTTTATAGTGGAAAGAGTAAGAAATGATTTTCAGGTAGTCGCTTCTCAGCCATTATTAACACAATGTGAATATTTAGATTTGAATGAAAAATATTGGCGAGCAGTTCATATATGTCTCATGGGAAATTACAATGCGGATATTCCAATGGCTAGACTATATACAGTTTTATCCTATAGAATACTGGCACCAATCATGAGATTATTTGTACTGAAAGACTCTGACATTTTATTACATTCTACAATAACAAATGAAAAAACTACATGCCCGGGAGAATTTATAGATATGGATAGGCTTTTAATGAGTTTAAGAAAGGTTAGACGTAGGAAGGCACTTATAAGAAGAACGTAGTGGACATCTAGGCAGATAACTGCTATAAGAACAATGCGTTAATTATATATATTAAATTATACATACACATTATTTTTGAAACAGGGATCATTGTTCTCATCTGAACTTTGATCCCATGAAATTTTTTTATTTGTAAAAGGAGGCGGCATGAAAACACTTAAAGAAGTATATAATGAACTACTAGAGTTATCACAGATGCCTGTAAAAGATTGTTATAAGGATCGAGATAAACAAAAACAGTTGGCTGGAAAAATACTTAAAATTATGAAAGAAATAAAAGATAATATCACAGATGAAGAGTTATGCGGCTATGTAAAATTTCCAATTCTTCATTATCATATGTTAATACAGAATATTACAAAGGATAGATCATTAGCAAGAAGTCAAAAAGATGAATTAATAAAGAATTTCAAGTCATATGGTCTCAATGTTAAGTCATTGTCGGCCGCAAGAAGATTAGATATACAATTGAAAAATAAAGATTAGGGAGTAATATGATATTTTTAAATAAACTGGACAAACGAATTTATTCAGTTAATGAAATTACCAATGAAGGTAGCTTTAAAAGAAACTTACTTGAATTACATCTAAAACCATCATCAATTACAAATAAATTTGAAATAGTTTTGCAATTACTGGATGATATGCAGAAAACAGTCCCAGGTTTTGCCGACTGGTTTACAAAGTTGATGATAGAGTATATTGATAGTAATTATAATTCTGAATTATTCTTACAGGAAAAGGATACTCTTATACAAATGGTCACATTGTATATAGACAGTCTAAATATAAATTTTTCAGAATTCTCAAACATTGAAAAATCTAGTAAGACATCTATAATGTTCACGGAAGAGGATATAAAGGCCATTACGATATCTTCTACATGTCTTAAATTATATTCTATATTTTGGTTTGGTTATGAAACAATTAGTGAATATGATTCTGAAAAAGATAAGGAAGTAAAAAAGCAGATTAATTTAAAGCTGACAGAAAACGTGCACCGAGAATTCTATCAAGAATTGGTTAAACCATGTATAGAAACAGGGACGACAGAAAAAATGTTTCAGCTGATAAGGTCCAGAATATATCGCTCTAACATAACAGATCGATATATGTGGGATCTTATAAAGATAGCAATATCAGAAACTCCTTTGACTTATGCTATGACAGTATTCAATTTTCTAATGATAAATATGCTTAGTACATTATCGCCGAAAAGAAATCCAGTACCATTTTTAGTTTCTATAATAGATGATAGTATAAGATGGTTGATGAAGACAGTATATAAAGATAAGATCATATACGGAGAAGCTTTTTCTGGACCGGATGATATATATGGTAGTTCACTATCAAAAGATTCTTTTTATGTTTATTGTTGTAACGATGTGATAGGAAAAGCTGCAAAAATAGGGATGTCTCTGTTAGACAGTGAGTATCATTTAAATGATGAAGGCTTTAATAGTGTAAGGGATAGAATAGATGTAGTTGACACATTGACACCACCAATGAAATTATTAACACTGCCCATAGCTAGTAAGGTATTTGAAATACCTTATAAGTATCTATTAACGTGTTTGCCAAAACATACATTATTAATGGGAGTATTTCTATATCATATTGCTAAGGGAACTATGGAAGAAAGCTTTCCGCTGATGACAGAATTTTTAATTGCAACTCCAAAGGAATTAAAATTTCTATCTACTAAAAGCTCATATAAAATAAGAAATTTGGAATTTATCTTAAATGATCCAAATCCAATTTTCGGATTCTCTTCTAAGACTCTGAAATTTGACATAATTAGTTCTATATGTGGAGTATTATCTGCATCTAAGAAAAATTTGGTATCGGTTATTTCAGGTAGACCTCTTAGAAAAGTTTCATATCTCTCTTTGGAACATGATGCGGTGAGATTTTATACACTTTTATATTCAAATCAATTGGATACCATGTTCACACAAATGAGAGATAAAGCAGAGGTATATTTTTAGAGGGTTAACGATGGAAATTAATTGGGGATATTTAAATCATGATACCACTAGTACAATAACTGGTACCTATACATTTACAGGCACCGTTCGACGGAGGACAGCTAACGTTGGAGATTTATATATAGATGAATCTACTAATAACTTGATGGTATATGCCGTAAATGGATGGAACATGATGACCGCCGAATATACCAGACCCAGAATGGACACGGTAACTGAACATTATGTAAAAGAAAAGGGCTATATACCTCAATCCAAGCCAAGGATAGCAAGCCCATTTGATATATTTTATGTATTTGCAGAAGTTCAAAAATCGAAAGAGCGAGGTTATTTGATAATAAGAGGAGATCAACATCTGCAAGTATTTGGAGAATATATGAATTGGTGTCAGCGATTCAATTATCCATATTTATTTGTGGATGAGGTCTATAAAACCGGAGTAACATTGGGATTAAATTCAAGACAACAGTCGTTGCATAGTAAGAGGTTCAAAAAAGAAATTTATAATCAGATTTTAGATAGATTAGAAAATTTAACAACAATCCATCACCAATCATATGTGGTTGAGAATGGTCCTAGTATACAATTTACTATAACTGGAATACCATATGTAACAGCGATATGTCTTGCTGAAGAGCTTGTTCGGATTTATAGGAATGATGAAAATATTGAATTGTGTTAATAAAGGGGGTGTTTGAATCGAAAAAGGAAAAGAAATCAAGCCCTATATCGCATATTCGTTTACCATTACCTCCGAAAGCACAGAGACCAATAGGAGGAAAAAAAGGAAAAAAAGGATACAATAGAAAAAAAGTTGGGAAAAGATTGAAAACACATGAATATACGGAGAAATAAATATGAAAAATACTGAAAAAATAGAATCACAATTAGAGATAGGTTTCGAGATGTTAAAAGCAAGTTTAACAAATGAGAACGGGATTCCAATATTAACAGTATTCATAAAAAATAATTATGACACAAAGATACTTTTCCCAGCTAAACATGAGAAAGATTCAGATTTTGTAACCAGGTTGAGAGCACTATCAAAAGAGTTCAATCCATATATGATAGTAGGGTGTGACCCAGTCAATAAACCGGAATATGATGGATTAATAATAGCAGTACATCCAGAATCTAAGGTGAATAGATGTTTTTATCACAAACGAAAATTTAAACCATCTGAGGGATGGGAGGAAACATTTGATTTATGAGAAAAGAGTTTGTAGTGGTAATAATAATAATTTTATTTGTTTATAGTTTTCAAAAATCAAAACAAAAAAATATACATCCGGCTATAGTTACAAATTCAGAAGAATCTTATGAAGATAAAAAAGGAACTATTGAATTACATCCAAAATTATTGGATATATATGAAAACACACTTGACTATCAACAACAAAAGGAGCGGGAGAAGAGCTTTGAAGAATGTATAAAATCTTGTTATGGTTCTCACAATTGCTATGATTTCAATGATTGTTCTGAAAACAAATCCTGTTTAAAGGATCTTAACAAATGTATAGATGAACACGGTGTGGATATAGATATAGGTATCTTTCAAGCAAAACGAACTGTTGATGATTGTTTTATAGGAGTTTTAAAAAATGATTAATATAGCTAGTTTTCTATTAACAAGAAGATGTAATTTAAAATGTGATTATTGCAGAATAAGTGGAGATATA
>Ga0224514_10000172_pt1 | contig 20788 bp, 13 predicted proteins | sample SF_May12_sed_USG_3_FD_169107 | JGI IMG/M metagenome (GOLD analysis project Ga0224514, IMG submission 169107) | Sediment microbial communities from San Francisco Bay, California, United States - SF_May12_sed_USGS_24 | ecosystem: Environmental > Aquatic > Marine > Sediment | place: USA... | reverse complement strand
AATGCCAAGGAATGTTTCTAAAGCATCATGATAATTATCTGATAGATCAGGCGATATCGGATATTTATCAAGAATGGACTGTTTTGTGCGTTCGATTGGTTCTTTATTCCATGTCTTGAAAACTTCAAAATCTTTACCGTTGGTCAAGACAGTTATTGGAGCACGAGCTAAACAGGCATAAGATGTTGCCTGTTCAATATCATCATCTGTAAAATCAATTGTGTCTTTTTTTACCTCTATTACAAATAAGTTTTCATCATTTCTTTTAACCAAAATATCTGCACGAGGGGAACCTTGTTTGATCTGCTTTTCTGTATCAATGCGCACAACACCTTTTCCAAAGTGAAGTTTGAAACTGGCTTCACAACTAAATTCATCTTTATTAAAACCAATGCTTTCAAGCCAAGGAATGACTATTTTAACTCTAATATCTTCTTCTGAATTAAATATAGTTGATTTCATTTTTGAATCTCTAACTCTTTAATCTAAAAAAGCCCGTCCCTTGCATAGCTGGGTTAACTACTATATTTTTCTAAATACTCAGGAAATGTTGAATATCTTTTGATACCCTTTTTCTTTTTGTTTTTTCCAAGCACCGTTTCGTCTATTCGGTTTTGTAAATATTGGCATAAGGAATCAAATACATTTAAGGGCAACATATCCCACTTCGCTCCAAATTTCCTTTGAATAGTTTTATAGAATATAGCGTAATTCATTTTACCTGTACCAACTTCAGCTTTCTTGAATTCATGGTACCTATCAATGAGCCTTTTTACATAATTTCTATGATCCCTATTTGCTCCAATACATCCTTCAGGTGCATTTAATTTTATTACTTTATTTGTTGAATTTATTTCAAGCTTATTAGCCAAAATCCCCGTGTTTATAGAGTTTCTTAAATTAATAACATTTGAAGGTTTCTTTTTTTTAATATATGGATGTCTGCCATTAGCAAGGGCAACCTTTAACCTTAATATTTGGGATTCAGAATAATCTCCAGCGGTGACTTTTCCATGACAGTTTTTACATAATAAAATCATATTGTCTTCATCATGTACTTCTACCAACTTGAACGGTTGTATATGATGTATGTCAAAGGTAGAAACATCCGTTTCGCCGCACATTGGACACATCATTCCAGCTTCTTGAAATATAAGTTTTTTTATTTTCTCAGGAATTGATTTGCGAGACATATATTATTTCTTCCCAGCTAATAGGTGATATAAACAGCCGATATATTCAATATTTATTATGATCGTATATTACAATATCTACGATTTGAATTGTTGACTGATTGTTTCAATCTATTATTAGAAACATATTACAGGAAATAATGCAAATTACTATTTGTAGAAATCTACAAAATTTCAAGGAAGGTGATTGTTAAGGATGAAGGAAAAAATAGCAATTTCAAATTGTGCTATATTTGTGCTAGAAATTATCCAAAAGGGTGGAATTTATAGAAATGACCGTAATTAATGGAATAGCTTTAAGGTGTTGAATTATAAGGAATTACGGGAAACCAAGCCCAGAATCAGAGTCTACTAAAAATGTCCTTAACGTGCTCATAACCCGAAGGTCGCTGGTTCGAATCCAGCCCCCGCTGCCAAAGATATCAAGGGTTTACGGTTTTCCGTGAGCCCTTTTTTACTGGATTTTCCTTTTGCTGAATCCACTCACTAACTTTTTAAAGATTAATGGCTGCAAGTAAAGGGTTTTCTGCCTGAAGAAGAGGATGACCACTCTTTTTCCAACCACTCTTCTACATTTCCATTCACTCGGCATATCACTTGTATTTTTATCTACAGTAACCGTTGTTACTGTAATCGGGGTTGTGCAAAGAAATTTTACGACAGGTAAAAGAACTAATTGAACTTGTAAAGATAAGCAATCAAGTAAAGATCATAAACACTTGTACCTTTTTGTCTCAAAAAAATCAGTCATTTTTATCAAATAAGACTAACGGGTAATAAAATTATCGGGCCGTCGCATTTCAAAGGCCATCGATCCGATGGAATTGTCTTTGGCATTTATTTTGTCAACTACGTATTTCAGAGATAGCTTTCTCGGCAGACGATCGGTTTTCCCGATATATGCTCCATTTACTAAAAACCTGCGCAACATCTGCCTGGTTTTACGTCCTGAGAAATAAAACTGGTCAAGTCCCACTTTTCCACCAGCCAATAGATCGTCAAAAGCGATCTGGCTGGCAGTGCGCACGGCATTACCGGTTTTAACTTCATTGTTAACCAAGTGCTTTTTCATTTGTTCAATGGATAATACATCGATGTAACGGCGAATTACTCCGCTTTTTGGCAGCGTAGGCAGGTTCAATAATTGCTGCTTGGCTGTTTTACCTACATTTACTTTCAAATGCAGTTGCATACCGACAACAACGTGGCTTAAGGACTTCAAATAATTGTGGATGGCATGCTCCCCTATGTTTCCGATGGTGCCGTTCATTTTACGGGTCAGCTGTTTTCCCAGATCGGCCAGTTGCGTTGCATGCTGGGCCTGGGTAATCAGGCCTTTGCTTAACTTGTCGTCTAAAGCCTGCCTGCCGAACTTTAACCGTGATGCTCTTGCAGACTTATGCATACGGGAGAAGGAGGTGTTATTATGCACCCAAACGGCATCCTTATGATAACTTGCAGCGCTATCTTCAGAATCAACAGCAAAGTAAGTATGCCAATCATCTACTTCAATATCGTAAGTATTAAGGGCCTCATTTAAAGTAATTAACTCCACTTTTTCCACGGCAGCCCTTTCGCCGTTTTCCAATATCAATTGGTCATTCTTTTCAACTTCACTGAGGGCCACCCAGGCCTGCCGGTTTTCCACCCATATTTTATGGGCCGGCGTACCTTCTAATTGAAGGGTCTTTTTTCTGTTTTTATATTCCAGCTGAATTAACTCATCAGCTTGCGAACGGGATATTTCCGTAATTTCCTTATAAGCCACTTTACCGGTTTGATCGTTTCGCGACAGCACTTTATGGCCCCTCTCCAGCTTTTCTATCGCAACATAGCCTTCATTGGTAGACACTAATGTCCCTTCCGTAAAAGAGTTGCCCGGGATAGCGCTGCTGCCGTTCAAAACGGTATTTAAAATAAGCGACTGAGTAAAATCATCACCATAAACGCCCACGTCAATGGCCGTTTCCAGACTTGTTTCCAAAGCAACAGCCGCCGTATTTGCAAATGTTTTTGTTGCCGGTGAAGCGAGGGCCGCCATTCCCCCTAACATCCTTGATGCGCCACCGGTTACGGCCCCTATAGCAAAATCCTGCATGCCTTGTTCAAAGGTATAATTAACACCCACATATTGAGATGCACCGTAACTGATTGCTGTGCTTGTTAACCCGGCTTTAGCCATAATAACCAGGCCCGGCGCAGCAGCAATCGCCGCCGGAGCCAGACCGACAATAATAACACCGCCCACTGTGTATTCCATGGCTTTGATAACGGTCGGTGTGGGATGCACTTTTTGTGTAGCCTGTAAAATCCGGTCCCAGTTTTCGATTAAATACAAACGGCCATCCACTTCGGGAGAACGCCGGTAATCTGCTACTGAAGTGGCTGACAGTTCATCATAGGTTAATGCGGAAAACCCGTCATAACGCTTTGACCGCGCTAAATAAGGCATGCGGGTCGTGCCGCCCTCAATGTAACGCTCTTCACGAATATGGGACAAATCGTGCCCCTGATAATTCCTGAAATAAGTAAAGCCCGTCGTTTCCGTCGCATTGGCTTTACTTAAAAAGCTCATACCGCCGCTGATACCTTCATGAACGTAATAAGATGCTAAGGGTTCGCTTATATCGTCATTTTTTCGGCGATCCATGCGTAAAATTTCGTTAACTGCGGCGCCGGGAATATACCTGGCCAATAAGGTTTTTTGCGTATTGCCGCCATCATATTCAATTTCAGCAATTACCTGTTTGCCGCTATATAAAAAGCGAATATCTTTTCTGTTATGAATATTTAAAACAACACCCGGTGTGGCCCTGTTTCGCTGGAATACGCGGCGTCCCAGACCATCGTAATAATATTCAATATTACCGCGCATATTGCGGGCTTCTACCCAGATATCTTCCACCCTGACTAAGCGGCTCTGAAAATCATAAAAATAACGGAAACGGCCATCGTCGGTAACATTGCCGTTGGCATCGTATTGATATTGCCGGTTATCGCTGATCCCGCGTTCATTAAGGGCAACATCAAACAGTTGGGATTCATCATAGGCATGATTACCGGTAGGCCTTAGATGGCGCAGTTTATTTTCACGCAATACTTTGGTCCGCGCATTGCTGACCTGCCCTCCCTGATTATGTGTAAAACGGTTGTAACGCAGTCGTGTCGGTGCCGCGCCCGTTCCTGACGGATCGTTATAAGAAACATCAATGACTTCTGATAATAAGCCTGTACGATTATAACGCCGGTAGGTCTTCTGTATGGCCTGCTGAGGAGTTGCGCCGCGGCTTTCCACTGCCAGAAAACGTGATTCACTATGGGTCACTCTTCCATTCCCCTTGTAGTGGGGCATAAAACTGGAAGACTGCTTTATAAACTGAGCATTGTCATCAAACTTTATTTCCCTGGAATCCACCAGGCGGCCCTTGTCATAACGGGCATAAGAACGCCATATTTCTTTATTCAGTATGGCATCTGTCGTCAGGGCTTCAACAGGGCGCCGCGCATTATCATAAATAATATAATTCCCAAACCGCTGATCACCGGTAAGCCGGCCCGACAAACGATTAACGCCGGAATAGTAATAACTTGATGTTTCATTCAATGCCTCTACGGAAATAACCCGGCCAAGTTTATCGAGACGATTTTGAACCTGAATATTGCCCGCCAATGAGGGGAACTTTACATTGATTTGAGAAAAACGATTACCGCGGTCATATTCAACGGTTTGCCTGTCATTCCTGAATTCCTGTTCTTCTTTAGTAATATTGCCCAGGCCGTCATAACTTAATGAAACCTTTACAGGAGCGCCCACGGGACCATTTTCCGCATAGGTTAAACGTCCCAGACCATCATAACGGTAGCGCAATCTGCTGATCATGGGAAAAAACTGATGCCCCGAATAATTAACTTCCACCGCTTCGGCCTTGCCCAATTTGTTATAGCGCGTACCGACTGTGTTGCCATTGGGTTGCACTACCGTCATTCTCAGTGTGGACTCATCGTAACGGTAACGGGTTGTTGCGTTGCGCTTTCTGTCTTCCACTGTTTTTCGGCGGCCCAGACTATCGTAAGTAAAACGCTGGTCCGATAGCGTAGAGCTTATGCGCTTTACCATACCCGCTTCATTGTATTCATAACGGATTCTATTGGAGGGCAAATTATCAGCAAGCTTGTTACCCAGACTGTCATAGGTAAAAACAGATAAACGATTACCCTGATCCAGTATGCCCCGCACTGCCCCATCGCTGTTATAAAACAAATGGTATGACTCCGAAGGGGGCAGTTCTTTTTTTATTAACCTGTCCAGGGCATCATAATGAAAGGCGCTGATATAGGAACCCGTGCCGGCGCGCAGCTGCTTCCGACTTCTGTCATAGCTATTTTCCCGGTCCTTTTGCACTACTGAAGTCAGGCGTCCACCACTGTCGTAGGTGTATTTACTTTCATTACCTTCGGGATCTTTTAAAAAAGCCAGTTTTTTTGCCGGTGTGTATTTTCTCTCTTCCACTCCTCCGTTGGGGTGAATGACTTTTTCCGGCAATATTGCCCTGTTGTATACCCAAAGTGTTTCTGCCGCCTGAGAGCCCCCTGTCAAAAGGTGGACTCTCGTTTTTACTAAATTATTCATGGCGTCATACTCACGCTCGGCTTTATAAAGTGTGCCACCGGAATTATTGCCAAGTCCCTTGTCGCCCATATATTCCAGTAATAGAGGATTGCCGTTGGGATCGAGCGTCATGGCAAGGCCGCCGCCATTATCATCACCTTCCACAATCAAACGGTCAAAACCGTCATAATCATAATCACTTATACGGTTACCTGCTTTTTCTGACCGAATAAGGTTGCCGTTGAGGTCATAATCAAAACGTGTCGTCCGTGCTTGCGAAGTGCCTGCCGCCTGTGTTAAGGAAATTAATAAATCCCTGCCGTCAAAACGCTGGCTTGTGGTAACACTCTGCCCGGCCGCAGCAGGGGAAGGCTGTGTAAATGACGTAATATTGCCATTACCGTCGTATTGCCATTGCAAATGCTTTGTTTTTTGTCCGGCAGTTACGATCTCTGTGCGCTTACGGTTCAAGACATCATAGGTAAAGCCGGTGACAACGTCCTGAATACCACCGGGCCGAGGGCTTGGGGGTGCTCCGGAAGTAAAATTATCTTTCACTTCTTTTCTTATTGACAGGAGGTTTCCATTGTAGTCGTAACGGTAATCGGTGCGATTATTAAAACCGCCAAAGTCGTCAATCCTCGTTGTAACATATCCTCGCTTATCGACGGTGTACTTAATGCGGGTTCCTGAAGGTGTCGTTTCTTCAATGACAAAACCTAATTCATCATTTTTATAACGGTGTGAACCATCAGGGTAGTTAATGGCAACGAGGTAAGCAAATGCGCCATAGCTGAATGTTGTTTTTGAATTATCCGTATCGGTGAAGCCCGTTAACTGTCCGTTATTGCTATAACGATAATACTGTTTTAAATCCCTTAAGGGTGCATGGCCACCGACACGCGTTAATGGAGGCAAGACTTTCTCAACGGGATTTCCATTATAGCCATTACCCTTATCATATTTGTAAATATATTCAATCTCATTGTTCCTGGCGTCAATCTCTTTTTCTACCTGGTTATAGAGCTTTTCATACCGCCATTGAGTGGAAATTTCCCGGTAAGGGTCTCTTGCCTGATTGGAGCGCCGGATAATCTTTTTCAGATTCCCCCGGGCCAAATTATTTTCATAAGTTAAGCCCCGATCTTTCCAGTTCCTTACAGGCCCTAACGTTACCTGCCGGTTTTTACCTTCATATTCGTAAACAATGCTGTTTCCTGCCGGATTTTCAACTTCAGTGCGCTGACCGTCGCTGTTGTATTTATAGGTCGTCGTCCAGGGTCCTCTGTCCGGTCCGCTTGCACCGGTCTTTTTTAACGTTTCAATAACCGATCCGGCGGGGCCGTCTTTTAAGGTGTATTCCAGGCGATTTTGGTTAGGATCAATAATGGTCACGGTGCTTTGGTTAAAAGATAATTGATAAGAGGTGCTGCCAAGCTTTTGTTCTCTTAATTCATAGCTTTGGCTGGAATTCATGTCATACCGGTTAATTAAATAGGCCGGTCCTGAACTCAAGGATTCATTGGGGGCTTTAATGCTGGTCAGCAGATAGTAGTCATCTTTTTTCTCATGAGTATATCGGGTAATATAAAGGGCATTGCCGAATTGCTGTTCTGCTTCCTCTAAAACCGGATCAAGACCGGCCATTGCATATTCGAATTCAACCGTGCGGCCGCTAAAATCCGTTATTCGGGTAATGACGGGCACAGGAATTGTCGATGAAATATACCGGCATAAAAAGTTGGTGCCAAAGGTTTCATATTCACGGGTAGAGCGGGTGTCAACAATGTACTCCCGCTTTTCCGTATCGATGATTTTAGACAGCATGGGGCTTTGGGTTAAAGGATGCCACTGCCCTTCATATTGAAACTCCATCCTGTTTTCGTGACGATCTATCTGATATATTATCTGCCCGCGGCAATTAAAAACGTAGCGAGTGCCCTCTGGATCACGCAACACATAAAAAATGGATTCATTATGCGCGTTATCCACGTTCACATGAGAAGCAAAAGGATGCCTATCCGGGTCAGCCAGCACATAACGCTGAATTTCATGAAAGGCTCCCGGCGGCGACTGATAGGTTGTTACATAGGCTTTAAACTCTTTATTGAAATTTAACACCTGGCGCCATTCACTGTGCTTTTCCACATAATGATCACGGCGGCCCGAACCGTTAAAATAATACAATTGCGGCTGGTCCCGCGTTGTGTCTTCCACAAAGAGCCCGTTATGCTCATGCTGCACAATGGGTACGATCCGTTTATTTAAATTGAAGTCCCAGTTGTAACCGATGACACCGCCCTTCTTGATCTTAATGTTGCTGCGATAAAAACGCTGAAAACGAAAGGGGAAGCCCGTAGACTTAACATAAAGGTCCTCCTGTGTTTCAAAAAAGGCGCCGTCGTGCAAAAAGGCCTGATGGGCGCCCATGGCCGGTTCCTGCATGGCTTCCTGTTTGTCGGGCGGTTCGAGGGGATCTTTGGTTACAGGGAAGAAAATAACATTTTCAACCATGCCGCAACAGCTGTCGGCCTTGTCCGGGAATTGAGGCACAGGATTTACAGGCGGCCAGTCCGGTGGTGTCAGAAAAATATCCTCTTCTTCCTCCTCTTCCCGGGGACCTTCAGTGGTCCCGGGGCCGCTATTGCTGCCTCGCTCTCTGGTATGACCATTATTTGTGCGCGCAATAACTTCTCCATTATTATTGATCTTTCTTACTTCTACTAATTCAAAATCGCCTCCGGCAACAGGGTATTTTATTTCCCTTGCCGTCTCTCCCATCCAGAGGCAACCCCTGCGTTCCCCGTCAGCGTTTTCAGACCAGCCTGCCACAAAACGGTCATCATTAATGGAAAGGCCCTGGGCACGGTCGCCGCCAAGGGTGTTTAACAACTCGAAGCGGTTATCGCCTGTCTCCCATATAATCGCCTGTTGCCTGCCATTGCTGAAAGTGACTGTCCCGACGGCGGCGCCATGATTATTAATATCATTAACTTCACTTTCAAGCACATCCGGCGGCAAGGCCAGGGGCTGCATTTTGCTGTTTTCCCAAAACAGGGCCCTGTTGAGACCTTCCACAGTCCTGTTAGCGACAAGCTGCCGCTTATTATTAATAGCGCTTACAAGGGCATTCTTTATCTCCAGTTCGCTCCATTCTCCTTGAGGTGTTTGTAAAAAAGTTTTTTCTATTATTTTTTCTGAATGGGGAACCCTTCCCCGCAAAACAAGATTATTGTTATCATTCACTGCCAGCAAAACAAGATTTTCCAGTTCAAGATCTTCAAATGGCACAAAAACTTGATCACGCCACCGGCCAAGCCGGACTTGTTCATTTTCATTTTTTTGGTATACCCATACATTCTCATCAACGATAGCAGCTATTTGTATGGGCAATTCACTTTCTATGAGAGTAATTTCACCATCGCTTTGAATAAAAGGGGTGGCCTTCTTTGCTAACTGAGGTCCGGAACCATTAGCCCCGTCTTCCAAATATTGAAACTGACCGCCATAGACGCCCTTTTGATTAAGCGCATTGATAAGAATATTTTTGGCCTTTGCCTCACTTGGCGAATACCGGCGGTAGAAAAGGTGCGAAGGATTTTTCCGCCAATGGTCAGGTATTGAAAGGGAGGCAGGCAAAGGGGCAGATTTTGTGTTCTCCTGTTTTTGTTGCCGCCCTCTGTTTTGGCTGCTCTTTTCATCGGAATTCCTGTCGCAGGAGGAACAAAAGAGAAGAAAAAAAACAAAAAAAACGAACAAGCGCTTGCACATTAGCATACCCCTTTTTAAAAAAGTTTTAATATAAAGTAAAAAGCCGTCCAATTAATATCATCAGATGCCCGCCTTAGCCTGAAAAATAATTTTATATCATATTTTTTACCCTATTGCGCGACACATATTGCTATTTATAATAAATATTTTGCCTGCTTAAACCCTTTGGGATTTGTCCACTGAAAATAGAGAATAATCGGGAAAAGAAAGAGAAAACGGGAGGATAGGGACATCATGCCATAGGCTGTATGAAGGCCATCTTTTCAGTCTCCCTCCTGGAGCCGGAAAAAACTCTCCCGGAAACAGAACCTATTGGTCGTTTATTCCATCTAAAAGCTATAATAGAAATAGTGCCAAGATGAATCCCTTTAACTTATAATAGATTCATCTGCCGAGCATAGTAAGCGTAAAGGAGCAGGAAATGAACCGGAAAGTGGCTAATAAACTATTGATTGTATCGGGAATTGTATTCTTTATTGCCGCTTTCAGATATTTTGAACTGGGCCAATATCTGACATTGGCCTACATTAAGGCTTCCCAGGAAAGTTTTCAGAGCATGTACAGTGAAAATAGTCTGGCTGTTATTTCAGGCTATATGGCTATATATATTCTTGTGACGGCCCTGTCTCTCCCCGGAGCTGCGGTGATGACGCTTGCCGGCGGGGCGCTCTTCGGTTTATTTGCCGGGACGATTATTGTCTCCTTTGCAAGCACCATCGGGGCGACACTCGCCTGTTTGGCGGCCCGCTTTCTCTTGAGGGACTGGGTCCAGGAGAAGTTCGGAGATAAGTTGAAAACCATTAATGACGGTATTCACAGGGAAGGCTCCTTTTATCTTTTCACAATGAGACTGATCCCGGTTTTTCCCTTTTTTATGATCAACCTTGCCATGGGACTTACAAAAATGCGGCTTCGTTCCTTTTTCTGGGTATCACAGCTGGGCATGTTTGCCGGGACGGTTGTTTATGTAAACGCCGGAAAGGAACTGGCAAAAATTGATACCCTCGCCGGAATTCTTTCACCGGGTCTGCTTTTTTCTTTCGTCCTGCTGGGGCTTTTCCCAATTACGGCAAAAAAGCTGATTGCCCTTTACAGGCAAAGAGCAATGAAGACGGTCGGCAACAGCAGCTCCTGCTCCTGAAAGAAGGACAAACTTTCATTCAGCAAATACTCCCGTGCTGATCAAAAAAACCTTTGTCCATTTACAAAGGCTCCCTTCCTATATTATATTAACTGGCGAGTATCTTAAATAAGAGCTACAGGGGATTTATGCAGCCAGGCAGAATTATATCGGGTCTAATGACCCTGGTTTATTCCGTTATCGCTCATTTTATGTGGGAAACGGAGGGATGGTTTTTTCTAACAACCTATATGGTTCTTCCACTGGGCGCCATATGGTTCGGCAGGGAGATTGGTGATTTCGCCACTTTAGCCAACCTGAATGCTGAAGAGCCCGATCCATTGCCGGGCTTTATTGTTGTTTTTATGGGCTGGTTGCTTATGGTCCCGCCGCTTATTGCATTAATCATCTACACTTAAGGCAGGGATTCAATGACTAAAGCCCTAATCTTTATTCTTCTTGTCATTATCTTCGCTGCCCTTTTTGTTGCAATATATTTGATGAACAGAAGGCGGGGAAAACAGATCCTGGAAGATGCCTTCGAACTTGAAGAGAAAGCCATCTATGGCCCGGCCTGCTACCTCGCTGCTGTGGCAGCCGGCCACGGGGCAGACCGCAGGGAGTGCGATGAAATGATCATTTTTTTATGGGAGAGATACGGCCCCTTCGATCTCTCAAAAGAACTTTCAACGCTCAAAAAGGAAAAGCCCGAGTATGAAAGTTACGGGCAGGGACAGCACATCAGAATCGAAGACTATATCCGTAAAAGCATATCAAAAAATAATTAAAAACAGTTTTCTACTTTAGAGGCAGCGCTACCCTGTCCCATTTGATCGTCCCGCCTTTTGACGCCTCAAAGTTCCATGACCAGTAGACCCTGGTCACCTTTCCAACAATCTTTTCTTTGGGGATAAAGCCAAGGATGCGGCTGTCCATGCTATAGCTCCTGTTGTCACCGAGCACAAAATAATTGTCGGGAGGAACGACTTTAAGTTTGAAGGTAATATCTTCCATGAGGTTCGCCTCAGGGAGAATCTTGTCATCGTAATATCCATAAGATTCTTTTAAGGCCTTGCCATTGACGAGAACGTCCCTGCCGTCAACCTCGACCTTATCACCGGGAAGGGCGACGATTCTTCGAATAATGTGATCACCGGTAATCTTTGAAAGACCCTTGTAGGCCTCTTCGTCGTAAGAAATAGAAACAATATCGTCCTTTTTGGGCTCTCCAAGCCGGTAGGCAAGCTTATTTATAAGCAACACATCGTGCTTTAATATTGCCGGTTCCATGGCGATTGTATTGGTAAGCGATGCCCTTGTTACGGTGCTGCCGATTAATATATCGATTAGCGGATTGACGGTGAAAAGAAGCAGTAAAAATACAGTGGCATATATCCAGCCGCGGTTGAACCATTGCAAGCGGTAATTTTTATCCTCTTTGCCTGCCAAACGGTAGGCATCAAAGGCAATGGCGAAAAAAGTTATGACCGGTATGGCAAATAGAACGACGCCGGCCTTACTATTTACAAACATAAAGGCAATGGCGATTAACCAGGAAATAAGGATGATGGAAAAGTATAAAACAATTCCCCTTACAAGGTAACCTGCATATTGCTGGCCAAGTCCGGGACAAATGGACATCAAAAATGCTACCACAGGTTTCCTTGTGCTTATTTCCCCATTTGCACTTATTTCTTTTAATTTTTCTAACATGACGCCCCCAACTAATTAAGGTTAGCATTATAAAAAGCACAGTCTATTTGATATCATTCCGATAGTCAACGACGATATGGAGAAAAGTTAGCTTAAATGTTGCCCACCTGTAGAAAATAGGTTAGAATCGACACAATTTCCTCTCTCGAAAGGTGAATAAATTGAAAAAAGTCGAAGATGCGATAAAAATTGTCCTTGAAAAGGCGGAGACCACAGCCGCTGAAAGGGTGGCCATTACAGAGGCTGATGGAAGGGTCATTGCCGAAGATATATTGAGCCCTGTTTTTCACCCGCCTGCTGATAATTCCGCCATGGACGGCTTTGCCGTCAGGTGGGAGGATGTGAAAGACGCTTCACCGGAAAATCCTGTCAAACTGAAGGTACTGCAAGACGTTCATGCAGGAGAGAAACCGGAACATGCCCTCGGCAAGGGCGAAGCAACAAGCATCATGACGGGAGCACCCCTGCCGGAGGGCGCCGATACGGTGATCAGGGTGGAAGATACAAACCGGTCGAGAGGGGAAGTTATTGAAATATACAAAGGGGGAAAAAAGGGGCAGGATATTAGGAGGAAGGGTGAAAATATACAAAAGGGTGATGCCGTCTATGAAAGAGGCACGCTAATCGGACCTGCCGAAGCGGGCATGCTCGCCCTTATGGGAAAACCCGTGGTTACCGTCTTTAGAAAGCCACTCGTTGCCGTTCTCGTAACAGGTGATGAAATCAGGGATCTCGATGAACCTTATAATGAAGAGAAAATCACTAACTCCAACGGCTATGCCCTGGCAGCGCAAGTCAAAGAAGCAGGCGGCCTGCCGCTGCTCCTGGGAATTGCGAAAGATACTAAAGAAGATCTCCGCAATAAACTAAATGAAGCCCTCAAGGCCGATGTGGTGATTACCTCCGGTGGCGTTTCCATGGGCTACCATGACTATGTTAAAGATGTTTTACAGGAACTGGGCGTTGAAATCAAATTCTGGCGTGTCGATATGCGGCCGGGCCATCCTGTTGCCTTCGGAAGACTGGGAGACAAACCCGTCTTCGGCCTTCCGGGAAATCCCGTTTCTACCATGGTCTCTTTCGAACAGTTCGTAAGACCGCTCCTCCGTTCCATGGGAGGCTGCAGGGAACCCTTCAGGCCCGTCGTAGATGCCGAACTGACGGAAACCGTTATGAGCAAGAAAGGAAGAAAGCATTTTATAAGAGGCAAGCTCTTTTTTGAAGAAGGCAAATATAAGGTAGAAACTACCGGCGCTCAGGGGAGCGGAATCCTGCTTTCCATGTCAAGGGCAAACTGTCTCATCGTTATCCCCGACGAAGGGGGAGAGTTCAAGGCAGGCACAAAGGTGAAAGCACAACTCCTGGGAAGGCAGGAGAAAGGGATGGAGATGTTGGGATTTTAGGATATGCGGAGAAACTTAAAGGGGACACAGATAAAAGCTTTTAGAATGCATGAATAAATTAAACTAATCAAAGCAACATAATCACACAACCAAACCAAACTTAATGCCTCATAGCGTAGACATAAAAAAAGAAGCACTCATCATTCCCCGTTCCGAACACCCTCTTTCCAGGAAGCTGATCAGCGAAAACGCTTTAAAAGTGCTCCGGCGCTTAAGGCGTTTTGACTACATTGCTTATCTGGCAGGCGGGGGCGTCAGAGACATCCTGCTTGGCCGGGAGCCGAAAGATTTCGATATTGTCACCAATGCAACACCGGAAGAGATAAAGAAGGTTTTCAGGAATGCCTTTCTCATCGGCAAGCGCTTCAGGATTGCCCATATCCGCTTTAAGGGGGAAATCATCGAAGTTTCCACTTTCCGCTCCCTGGCGGATGAAGGTGGCGAAAACAAGGCGGAAGAATCCGAAAATCAGGAGGTCCCTTCAGGGAACAGTAATAATGAAATTGGTGATTCGAGAAAGAAACCTTTTGAAGGGAGGCTGCAATCGGAAGAAGGATTGATCCTGAGGGACAATGTGTGGGGGACACCGGAGGAAGATGCCGCCCGGCGGGACTTTACAGTCAATGCCCTCTTTTATGATATAAAGGACTTTTCAATTATCGACTATACGGGGGGACTGGAAGATTTAAAGGCAGGCAGGCTGAAAATGATCGGCCATCCGGCGCTTCGCTATCGTGAGGACCCTGTGAGAATGTTGAGAGCCGTCAGGTTTGCTGCCAAACTCGGTTTTATTATCGATGATGAAAGCTTTCGTCCCATTACAGAGCAAAAGGAAGATATTCTCAAAGCCAACGCTTCAAGGCTCTATGAAGAACTTCAGAAGCTCTGGATCTCTGATGAAGCTGAAAAAGGTTACCAGCTCATGCGAAGTACGGGACTTTTTGCTGTACTCTTTCCGGAGGTTGAAAACTGGCTTTCTATTGAAGAGGAGGGTTATCCCCATACTTTCCTTGGCCGCGCCTTTCAGTGGATTGAAAAAGAAATAAGCCGGGATAAAAAGATCTCCCCGGCGCTTCTCTTTGCAATTATCCTCTCAGGCCCTATTGAAGAAAGGGCCCACCGCATACAGGAAGAAAGAGAAGCGAAAAAAATCGTCATTTTTCCGGCCGTAAAAGAAGTCATCGAGCTTTTGCGGGAGCGGATTTCTATCCCGAAACGCGATACGGAAGCCATAAAGTCTATCCTCTACGGCATTCAGAGGTTTCCCCAGACAAAAGGGAAAAGGCCCTACCTTTGGAGGAACAACCCCTCCTTTGATGATGCCTATCGTTATTTTAAACTTAAAAGTAGAATAGACGGTTCCAATGGAGAACTCATCAACTGGTGGGAAGACTTTCTTGCGTCAGGCAGGGAATGGGTCGTAAAAAAGGAAAAAAAGAGGTACCGCAGTAAGAGAGGGAGAAGAGGAAAGGGGAAGACGCCGGTATGAGGAGGCTAAATATAAAAAGGCCCCGCCGGCCGGCGGGGCCTTTAGGGGTTTAAGGGTACCGCTTATTATTCTTTTGTAAATGTGGCATCTTCAACGATAACGTCATAAACATAACCGCTGCCGAAGTCCTTGTCCAGTCTGAGTGTCCCCTTGGCAACGACAATATCCCCGGGAGATGCCGTTTCTCTGGAGGTGATAACCAGGTCGTTTGTTCCCGCTTCGCCTGAACCATCCTGAATATGGTACCAGTTGGTATCGAGAATGGCCGGGTTGGCTTTTACAATTTTACCCCTGATTTCAATGCTCTTTTCAGCAAGCTCACCTTTTTTGGCAAAGACCTCACTTACCGTATAGCCGCCTTTGGCCTTCTTGATTTCACCTGCAGCAGGACCTGCCGTTTTTGCCGGGGCCCCTGCGCCGCCATGAGGTGATCCGGCACCGCCACCCGTCATATTATCAGCAGCAGCCGGGGCTGCGCCTTCCTTGCCTGCAACGGAAATCTGGGCTGAGAAAAGAATCGTTTCAAAGGTGCGGTTAAGGGACTTGCTCTGAAAGTTATGCATCTTTGATACACCGGTCAGCGTTACCTTGTCGCCTGCTTTTACTTCCGTTTGCGGCCCTGCCGCCCAGATCTTTTCGCCCCCTTTTTCCAGTTCCACATAAGTATAGTTGGCTGCATTTGTTGTGGAAAGAACCGTTCCCTCATAAGTTTGCTGCGGAGCTTCAAACATGATCTCCTTGTCGCCGGGTTCTGAAGCAGTCTTTTCAGTCGATTGCTTCTGGCATGCAGTCAACGCAATGCCAAGCATTAATACGGTTAACAGTTTAAACATATTTTTCATTTTTTACCCATCCTTAGTTAGAATTTTTTGAATCTTAAATTTTAACAAATTTTATTTGCCAATGGCAAGACTTCTTTAAATTTCCACCTGTGAGCCTGTCGGACTTAGGGCAAGTCTACTGCGAAATAGCCCTTTCGGCCGGATTTCCCAAGTACGGCAAACTCCTAGTAAAGCCTGAATATTACGGATATTGGCGCCCATATAAGAATCAGAAAAGTGGCCATAATGCAACTCGCTGCCAGTATAAGATGTAGATAGTTGTCACGACTTTTGTCACGGTAACCGAGAACAGAGGCGATCAAGGCGCCCGAGACCATTCCTCCGCCATGGCCCCAGTTATTTATTCCCGGCACGATAAATCCAAAAAGACCAAGAACAATGACCCAGCTAAAAAGTTCCTTGTATACGGCCTGTCCGTAGTTTCCTCCCCGGCTCTTTCCGTAGTAAAGCCCTGCGCCGATAAGAGCGCATACTGCCGCTGAAGCACCAATGGTAAACCGGATGCCGGCAACATAAGAGATGAGGAAGCCGCCTGCACCTCCCAGCGTATAGATGATGAGCATCCTGTTGGGGCCATATTCACGGACAATAAGCCTGCCCACCTGCCTGAGAGCCATCATATTAAAGAAAATATGAAGCAGGCCGCCGTGGAGATAGTTGGCTGATATAAGCGTCCACCATCTTCCGAGTTTGTCTATCGGCACCGTTCCCGTTGCACCCAGCAGAAGCATGGACCGGTCCGAGGGAGAGAGAAAAGAGAGGGGATTTCCGCCAAGCCCTATCCCGCCGGGATTAAAAAGAATAGAAACCACATAAAAAATAATATTTGTATAAATAATATAGGTAATAATATCCCCTGACGATATTTTTGCTACATATCCTTTCCATTTTGCTCCCGGTGAGTGCATACCGCAATGGGGACAGCGGGTTTCATCAGAGCTTATGAGCTTGCGGCAGTTGGGACACAATATGGCGCTGTATTGATTTTCAGACATAGGATTTACCGGGCTTATTGCCCCTCCAGGCAATGAATAAACTCATTTAGCAGTTACTTCCGGGCCTTGCAGCGCGGGAATAAATAAGGGATTTTTTCTGCATCAAAGAGATTAGAGGCCATTTAGGGATTTAAAGTTCACTAAAAATTTATTAGAACCGAAGATGATAAATACCGAAAAGATTTCCTTTGTCATCTGCGCCAAAGGAATATTTTCTTTCCATGGAATAGACAAAATCATTCCTGGCTTTTTTGTTGTATTTGTGAGCGCCCCCTGCCGCGCTGTATATGTTGCCGGCATACCAGCCTGCCTCAAAAAAAAGGAGTATTCCCCCAATGGCGTCTTCACCTTTCCTGAAGGCTTCCGCCGCTCCGGCAATAAAGGCGCCGTTTAAGAGAAAGGAAACGAGGGCATCCCTTTTTCTTCCCACATAAAGCTGACCTGCACCGGGAATTATGGCCGATAAGGTCCCTGCAAGGGAAGGTGATTTCCCGGGGAGTGTTTCACCCTTTTCAAGTTCTCTGGAGAGCCTCAGATATCTGCCCTGTTCCACTTCTCCCATCGCTTCGAAGGTGGCCGAAGCCTCCTTCCATCTGCCCATTTTCATAAGCGCCCGGCCCTCGCCTGCATAGGCCCTGTTTTTTTCCCGGAGCAAAGCGGCCTCTTTCCCGGCCAGCTTAAAAACCCTGAGCGCCTCTTCATAGTTTCCCGCTGCAAACCAGGCTTCTCCTTTCAGGAAAAGCGCTTCTCTGGAAAGAGGATCATCGCCATAGGACCGTCTGAACTTTTCAAGCGCCGAAAGGGCCGCCCTGAAGCGCTTCCCTTCCATGTAGGCAATGGCAACCTTGAGGCCCGCCTCCTTTGCAAGGTCTGTTTCAGGATAGAGGTGAATAAGCCTTTTATATTCCGTTATGGCCCTGTAGTAATCCTCCTCTTCAAAAAGGGAATCGGCAAAGGAAGCTATGTCCTGTGCCGAGGCAGCGGCAAAAGAAGCCGGAACAAAAGTAATGGTCAGAAGAATGACCGTAAAGAGCGGGATGAACACCTGCCGCCCGGCAATACTCACTTGCTCCACCAGAAATCGTTATATTCGACAGGGTCGTAATACCTCAACCTGCCGTATTTTATAATGCGGGGGGCAAAGGCCGCTTCGTCATATTCATGGAGAAGCCTGTCGGCGGTAAGGATGATTCCTTTCAGGGCGCCATGTTTTCTGAAGGCGTGAAGACCATAGGTTGAGCAGGTGGGGTACATATTGCATCGCTCCCCATCGACGGGAGAGACGTAACGCTGGAAACCCCTGATAAGAAAAATGAAGGGCTTTGCTCCCGAAACCTTATTATCTCTTGCCTGCTCCCCATGCAAGGTGGTCTCAATAACGGGAGAATCGCCACTTACCGACCAGGGACCTTCCATGGCGGGAGCCTCTTTCGCAGCCATTGCCAGAAAAACCATCGTTATAAGGGGAAATTGCCTCATTAACAAGCCTTTCAGGAATTAGGAAGCCCTACATTCCGTAAATTTCCGTTTCCGGCTGAAAGGCAGCCCAGGAAAACCAGAATGCCTTTCTTACAACGATCTCTTCACGGCCACCGTCTTTCCTGGCGGAAACAATCCCATTGGCATCGACGGAAAGGGTAAAATTAATGCCACCCACCGCATCAGAGAGGGTCGATCCTTTTTTCAGGTTGCCTTGACGGTAGGCCTTTGCAGACGAACCGATTACAATACCGTAGACTTCTTCCTTGTTTTTAATCCTTTTGTCTTCATGCTCAACTTCGAAAGGAATGAATTCATTGGAATAAAAATCGCTATAAACATTTTTCCCGTATTCTCTCCTATACCCCGTTTCGAGGGAGAGGACTTCCGTTTCAGGATATGATTTTTTCCAGTCGCTCCAGGAGGAAACCATGACAGGGATTGCTTCCAGTTCCTGCCCGGCGAGCCGCCCCAAAACGCATTTACCTGTATACTGGCTCCAGAGAGATTTTGTCTCCTTGTCAGTAAGCAGCGGATTGGCATTGTAAATCTTATCGCTCGCCTTAAAGGTAATTGCCTTATCAAGAACCCTTCTCTTATAAGCAAGTCCAAGGCGGGAAAGGGGATCATAGGTAATCATCAGCGCTTCTCCCCCGATCTCCTCGGAGACAATGGCGTGCCAGCGCATGATCTTGACGGGATAGGCCTTCTTTACACCGCCTCTGATGAATCCTATGACTTCATCATCCTCTTTCAGAAAAGAGGCCTCTGCTGCCTTAATGTATTTTGGCTCCGTAATGGGGGGAATATTCCCCCTGAAAGGAAGAACGGGGCTGATCTTTTCAGGAGAAACCGTATAAAGCATTCCCGTCTTGTTTACCGTTACCTCCTTGCCGAAGTTTTTTACGGTTTTCTCTTCCGTCTTGTCCAGCGATGGAGTACATGCCGGAAGAAGGAGAGAAAGAAGAAAGAGTAGAGCAATTTTATTCATTTATGACTCCTTAAGATATTCAATCGGACTATGTTAGCTAAATCAAGAGAAAACTTCAACCTGGAAAGAGCCGTTGGCCATCAATTTATAGTGAAATCTATTACTTTCACGGGTTTTTCGAAAAATTCCGGCTTCATGGGCCGCCTGGCGGGGTGTTTTTTTCAAGCGCCGTGGAATCAAGAGCTTGCGCCGGAAGCCGTGATCCCGGCGTCCCTTCCACATTCAGCAGTGAATTTGCCTTAAACCCCGCTTTGGCCCGGTTTTAGCCAAACATCCCTTTCATTCTGGCGATTGGGGACAAAGTTTGTTAAACTTGCCTAAAAAAGCAGAAAAGGGCTAACATGCACGACTTACCACTCCTGAAAGAAATCGTCATCCTCCTTTCTGTGTCAATTCTTACTTCCATCTTCTTTCATCGCATAAAGCTTCCCTCCATTGTCGGATTTATCATCGGTGGCGGTATCATAGGGCCATACGGCATCGGCCTTGTTCATGATGTGGAACTCGTTAACGTAATGGCCGAAATAGGCATTGTCCTTCTCCTCTTTACCATCGGTATCGAATTTTCCATTGCTGAAGTCATTAAAATCGGCACCAGAGGTCTTACGGCGGCTGTTTTACAGGTCATTGTTACGGTCTTTACCGTGGCAGGCATAGCCCACCTCTTCCACATACCTGCAGTGGAGGCCCTCTTTTTCGGTTTTGTCATATCCCTTAGCAGTACGGCAATCGTCATCAAGCTCTACACGGACCGGGGTGAAATGAATGCGCCATCGGGAAAACTCTCTCTTGCAACACTGCTGACACAGGATATGGCCATCGTCCCTATGGTTCTTTTCGTGCAGATTTTCGGTAAAGAGGGCGGCACATCGCTTATTGAAGTAGGCAGTGCACTGGGCATGGCAGCCCTGGCGGTTGTGGGAATTATCGTGTCAGCCTATTATATTGTTCCCGTATTTCTCCATCAGGTTGTTCGACTCAAGAGCCCCGAAGTACTTACCATGGCAGGTATTTTTATCTGTCTCGCTACGGCCTGGACCTCTTCGCATTTTGGTCTCTCTCTTGCCCTTGGCGCTTTTATTGCCGGCATTGTTATTTCTGAATCGGCATATAGCCATCAGATTACCGCATCAGTGCTTCCTTTCAGAGATATCTTTAACAGTATTTTCTTTATCTCCATCAG
>Ga0224514_10000171_pt1 | contig 20789 bp, 15 predicted proteins | sample SF_May12_sed_USG_3_FD_169107 | JGI IMG/M metagenome (GOLD analysis project Ga0224514, IMG submission 169107) | Sediment microbial communities from San Francisco Bay, California, United States - SF_May12_sed_USGS_24 | ecosystem: Environmental > Aquatic > Marine > Sediment | place: USA... | reverse complement strand
TAACACTACTGGATGCAATAAAGTGATCAGCTGGTTATTCAGGAATAATAAATATACCAGGTTCATCGTGCTGACAAAGTCACGAACGGGATCCAATTTTCTGGTAAACAGCCTGCAATCTCACCCTAACATAAAGGTGTTTGGTGAACTCTTTCGTGGAGGAGTAGATGATGCAGTAAAGACCTCCATATTAAACTCGGTGGAGGATTATTTTCAGGATCATATTTTCAATCGTTACGGGAGAGAAATTAAGGCTGTAGGCTTTAAAATATTCTATAAACACCCTGTCTACGATCACACCGGCAAGGTCTGGCAATGCCTGCTGAGCATGGAAGATCTTAAAGTCATTCACCTGAGACGAGAGAATATATTGAAGGCACTGGTATCGATGAAAATTGCCAAAAAAACTGATATATGGAAAGAATCTAATGAAAGCAAGGATATTATTTCCAAGCGGATAGAACTGACTGTGGATGAATGCCGGGATTATTTTAATCAAACAAGGAAGTGGGAAGAGGGGGCTAATGAAAAATTTGCCGGCAACTCTATGCTGGAATTGACCTATGAGGAACTGACATCAGACTACCAGGAAAAAATGCGAAGTATCCAGGAATTTCTGGGTGTAGAACCCATAGAATTGCAGCCAAAGACAGCGAAACAGAATCCGGAAACGCTCAGTGAGTTAATTGTCAATTATGAAGAGTTGAAGAGGTATTTTTCGGGGACGGAATGGGAGGTATTCTTTCAGCCTGACGCTCAATAGTCAGCAGCCGGTCGCCGCTGACTTTCTGGAATTCCTGTTGATCACCATCTGACCACTGGACGTGCAGGACATCGGCCCTGGTGTGATTCCCCAGGCCAAAATACAGCCGATAGTGTCCCTGCGAGAAGAATGCCCCGTCGGTGCTGCCTACTTCCTGTACCTGCCGGCCATCCGGCGTGACAACGGTTACCCGTGCCCCGATTGCCTGTCGGTTTCCATCCTGGCCAACGAGCTTTACCTGCAACCAGTGATTTGCGGCGTCGGTGTTGCGGTAGGCCTTCAAAACCCAGGTGACGGAATGCCTGGGTTCCCTTGAGAATTCCCACCAGTGGCTGAAAGCAGGATTTTCCGACAGTGCCATCAGCAGATCCAGCCGGCCATCGTTGTCGATATCGTACCAGTTGGCTACAGCAGCCTTGTATTGTTCGGCGGGGAATTCCAGGAGTCGCGCGGATTCAAAATCATGATCCTCGCGTTGCCGAAACAAACCCTGCGGCAGAAGGTGCAAATCAGGCAAACCGTCATTGTCATAGTCAACCCAGTTGCCGGTTATGCTGCTGTCCGGCAGGCCAATTGAGGCCGGCATGACAGGGCTGAAGGTACCCGCGTTGTTGACGAGAAGAACATTCCCCCTTTTCGATGCGGAAAACAGGTCCTGGTCTCCATCTGCATCATAGTCGGATACGGACACCTTCCCGTCATAGAACCATTCATTGCCAGTCGTATGGCCAATTTTTTCCGCGTCTCCAAGCCCCCTGCGGTATATGGGTTCCTGTGAAAATTTATCTCCGTTATTTCGATAGAGGAAAAAACCTTCGTCCTGAAATGTTACCAGGTCCACATCTGCATCATTATCGGCATCGAACCAGGCGAAACTGCCAATCTGTTGATCAGTCATGCCAAGCCCGGCTTCCATTGCAACATCATGCAGTTTTCCCTGCATGTCTTGCTGGTACAACTGTTTCGGGTAAGCACCAGCGACGTTACCCCTGTCGTAGCAGTTGATGAAAAGATCCAGCAGACCGTCATGATTGAAATCCAGCCACCGGGCATGCCGGCCAGAGCAACCTTTCTTTCGTATGCCGGCCATGGTTGCGATATCGGAGAAACTGTTCTCTCCGTGGCTGGTCAGCAGCTCGTCATTGAGCTGTGTTTCGACCTCTTCCGGGTGGGCCCTGAGTGTGCCGCCCAGGGCGCCGCGGTTGATGAAGACATCCAGCCAGCCATCATTGTTGTAGTCGGCCCAGGCCATGGCGTGGCGGTCCCGCATGGCCAGGGTAAAGACACTGCTGTCCGGTGATACCTTTCCGAGCCCGACATAAACCTTTTCCAGCGGGATGGCATCATCGAGCCGGAATGTAATCGGAAGCCCCTGGCCTCCGGGCCTCATCCGTAACTGACCATCGCTTGCGGGAGAGAAGTTGACTGTTGTTTCCGAGACAGCAGATGCCTGGTCCTGTTTCTGTATCCGGAAACCGTCGTTCTTGACGATTTCCACAGGATCACCTACCTGCATGGTGCCGCGCCATTGCGAGGCATCATCTATACCGTGAGTGCGGATAACTACCTGTGTCCCATGCCAGTAGATATACAGGCCGGGCCTGTCGAGCACAGGGGCAGTGAAGGAAAGCTCCGCCAGTGGGAACTCGTGGCTCTGGTCAAGCCCCCATTCGCTCACGACATCGCGGTAGCTCCCATGCCCGTCAGCGAGCAGCAGCGCCTGTCGAAAATGATGGTTCGTGGTGTAAATATCAAGCAGATCGTCTCCATTGGCATCGACAATCCCCAGGTCGAAAAACCGGTCGGTTTCATCCAGGGGCAACGGATATTCGACGAAGCGGCCGGATGATACGGGTTGCAGCACGAGGTATATGCTGACCGCCGCCACGGCGATCGGAAAAGCCAGAATGGTCCGGTTTTTTGTGGTCAAAACAGGCTCCTGATGATGATTCTCTGTGTTTGGGGCATGAGGCGTTAAAAAGACTTGTGTACGAAAGCCAAACCGCCGTTGATCTTCTGACGCCAGCGTATTACCTCTGTCTTCAGTGATGGTATTGGTATGAGGAGAAAAGCAGCCGCGTAGGCTACCAGGCCGGGGATAACCATCGCCAGAATATATGCACCTGTATTAGTTGTTTTAAGTGCATGGGCGAGAGAGTCAACGATAACCAGTACGAGATAGAGGATGCAATTGAGACCAAGCCCCGGAGCGACTGCCTTGATCAGGTCTGATAGCCGTGTCGGGATGGTGCGATAGACAAGTATGTAGTAATAGATTGTCTGAAAGACCTGGGTCGCAAGTATCCCCCAGCTCACACCAACAAGACCCCAGTTTAGCCCTATAGTACAGGCGCTGACCGCAACGACCAGGATTACGGCCTGGGCCACCATTTCCTGGGTCAGACGATTCTGAGCCATCAGAACCACTCCACACGGGCGGCTGATAACGTAGAAGATGCCCGCAATGGCCAGGATCTCGAGGGGTTCAGCAGAGGGTAACCATTTTTCGCCATAGACGAAGCCTATAAAAGGCTCTGCTATCCAAAACAATCCTGTATAAAAGGGCAGGATGTAAACCCCAAGCAGAGTGATTACACGGTATAGCATGTATTTTGTCTGGTCCGAGTCATCCTGTATCTTGGACATTGCCCGGAACAGCGGCTGGGCTACCGGACTGGCGAACATTCGATAAGGCAGTCTGTGTAGACTGTCTGCCTTGATGTACAGCCCGAGAAAGGACGGACCGGCGAGTTTGGCCAGTATCAACTTTACTGCTTCCTGTTTAAGCTTCCCCAGGAAGTCGTTGGCAACGATCTTGGATCCGTAAGCGCCGTGCTTGCGCATAATGGAAAGATTAAAATTCAGGCGCAGGTTCAGAGGAGTTGCGCGTGCCAGCAGAGTATTTCGAAAGATTGCTCCTATCAGACCGGAGATAGTGAGACTCCAGACACCCATGCCAAGCAAGGCCATGATGATGCTGGATAACCCTGAAACCACGCCGGTGATAATTCCAATCACCGATCTTTTTTTGAAATCCATTTCCCTGTTGAGCCACGAGGTGCGCATGTAGACAAAGGGCCTGATCAAAAAGACCAGTGCAGACACCCGCATCAGATCCTTGTAGAGCGGGTTCTCGAAATACTCGGCGAACCAGGGAGAGGACAGGAAAAAAGCCAGGTAGATCAGAACTCCCAGCGCAAGTTGCAGGGTCAAAACAGCGTTGAAGTCGTCCTGGTCAACCTCCTTGGCGCGAATCAGTGCCTGTCCCATACCCCCACTGGTGACCATGCCGACAAAGCCGGTAAAGACCTGAATCGTGATGATCATGCCGAAGTCTGCAGGGACAAGCAGGCGGGCCAGGACTACCCCGAAGGCAAATTGCAGCAGGCCGTTGCCGGTGTTGCCGATCATCAGCCACTTGGCACCTGTGCGTATACTTTGACCTAGATTCATGGCAGGGGACTGGGAATTATACCTGGGCTCAGGTGCAGGGTTGACTAACCATCCGTCGCTGTGAAATATTTACAGTAAGCTATCGATAATACATAAATAACAACAGATACCAATAGAGAATTGTCTCGGGACCGAATAATCTGCCAGCAGACTCATGGATACCAATGATTTTACCGTTGTGCCAATGTCTGTATGGCTGATCAGTGCGGTTATTCAGCCCCGGTCATGACCCAAAACACCGTCAATAGCCAGTGGAGTATTTCCCGTCTTCAGCTATATTTGAAACTATCCGGGTCAGATATGGGTAACGAATCATGACACGATCCATCCTGTTTTTTTTAGTGTTGCTTGCTATGGCATGGCAGAACGTTTCCGCGGCCAACGCTGAGCGTTGGAGCGGGAACACTCATTTGTTGCCACAGTATTGCAAGGACAGGGTGAAAGGCAGTCAAAGTCCCGAGTGGACTAAATGGCGTGGCACCTTTGGTGAAGCTTTCATACATATGCACCACTACTGCGCTGGAATATTTGCCGAGAAAAAAGCCAAAAGCGCCACGAATCAGCAAGAGCGATTCACCTGGCTCGGGAAAGTGGTGAGCCAGATGAAGTATGTGTCGGGCGCGTGCAATTTGAGATGTGCTATTTATCCCGAACTCCATACTCGCTGGGGGTGGGCTTTGGGCGGGCAGGGACAGACTGCCGAAGCCATCAAGCACTACCAGCTTGCATTTCAGGCAAAAGAAAATTACACGCCAGCCTATGTCAGGTTGTCAGAGCTATATCTGGAAACCAATCAGCCTGATGAAGCACGAAAAACCCTTGAATCGGGACTGAAAGCCAGTCCAAACTCGCGCACGCTCAAGAAGCGGCTCAAGGAACTTGGATCATCCAGATAAGCTGCCTGGATGTTTCCGTCCCCTGCAGTATATTAACCCCCCGTTTTTTCCACGAAGCGCCTGATTTCAAGGGGCGTCATGCTGGTTCCGTCCAGCGTGTTGAAGAAATAGTCGAAATACCGGCGACATTTGTCCTGAAAACGGATCAGGTCCGTCTGGCTCTGTACATAAGGAGTGCCCCCCGGCTGGATGGAGGGTGAATGGAAGCTGAATACAAATATGCGTATACCGCTGCTGTGCAGGGTTTCGGTTAGCCGCCGCATCTCCGGTTCACTGTAGTCCTCCGGTGACAGGCGTATGCGCTCCATCAGGCGCAGTCTTGCGATCAGTCCGGACAGTTTTGTGCGGCGCAGCCAGGGGTGGGTCAACCGGTTGTATAGCGATGTGCTGCCGCACCGTAGTGCACCCACGTAGCCACCTGTTCCGGGCAGCCCCAGCAGTTTGCGCTGATTCCCGAACCAGTAGGGATGACTTGTATATCCAGAGTAGTCCGGCCCCCCGTCGGCACAAAAATTAATGGGTACGGCAGGGCTTATATCGACCTCGTAGCCGAGGCCTTCCAGTATCTCTCCCGTATTCGGCCCAAAACCGTAACGACCTGCAAGGTAAGTAACGGGCTGCGTACCGAAGGACCGGGTAATCTTTTCTGTGAGCAGGCGCAGTTTCTCCGCTTCCAGATTTCTGGGCAGATTGCCGGGATAGGAGTTAAGCGTATTCACCTCTTCTTCATAAGGCGGTGAAACCCAGGGGTGCAGATGGGCGCCGATCAGCGCACGTCCCGAGTCAGCATAGGCCTTGAGCGGCTCGATGGCGGTTGCCTGCGATGCGATGGGATAGTCGACCACGTAGTTCGGAACGATGCCAAACTCGTCGAACATCGTTTGTGCCCGATCGAGGTGTCGCATGTGTTCTACACCTGTGGAACTGCGGTTGTGAGGTTTGTTCCAGTCGAATTCCTCCTCGGTATGAATTACCACTGTGAGGACAGGTCTTGTTTCAGCTGGCAGAAAGATCAGTTCACGTTTCATGCTATTGCCAGTATGTGCAGGAATCAGATATTGAGGGCAACAATTTCTGTGTACAGATTGCTGATATCTGCCTCGGCAAGTGTGTCGCTGCGGAAGACCTTGTTGCGGAATCCTTTGAGCTCAATGCCTGGCCTGGGGATCCTGTGCAGCAATCGCGACTCGGTCCTGGTAAACAGCAGCCCGTGCCTGAAGAGCAGATGATTGCCCAGGGACAGGCGGTAATCCAGAAACCGTTCGCAGTCGCTGAAGGCAAGTATGCGGGCTCCTGGCAGGCCCCTTAAGCGGCTTTTCTTGTATACCACGTAACAGAAGTCACCGGGTCGCCCGATGGCAAGGTGGTTGAGCCAGTTCAGGTGCCTGTGGTCCTGATAGACACTGTTATCCTCGTCTGACAAGACCTGCCCGAGTGTATTGGAGTCGGTGACGATGCGTACACCGGAGATACTGGCGAATGGCCACGGGAAATTGGGCCAGACAGCCTGGCGTTCATTCATGGGCCTGAACTTGAGAAATTGCAACGTCTTCGAAACCACCTCGGTAGGTGTGAGATCGGTGAAGTGGAAACCGGGCTGGGAAGTGAGTGCAATGGCCAGACGCATGCTCTGGGTGCGATACTGGTCGAGTACGCACCAGCTGGTGATGTTGCAAAACCTCTCCGGTTTGCCTCGAATCAGGCGTTCAGCATAGATGGCGCCGATTCCGCCCACGATTTTGCCGTTGTCGCGCAGTAAAAAACCGTTGTTGGGTTTTTCCACGCCCCAGTCCTGCAGGAAGGCCCTGGCCCATTCTTCGGCTGTGCGCTGCTGGCTCAGGTTCTCGACGAGGAATTGGCAAAAGTCAGTGAGATCCGGGTCGCTGATGGGTTCAAGTGTGGGCTGGTTCATTGTTTCGTGTTATTCAGGCAAACATTCAATCATCAAAAAATAGCACAAAGCGATGGCGGCGGGCTATGTCACTGTGGTTTGTTTAGGCCGGCAATAGATTCTCGATGCGGGACAGCAGGACTCCCGACAGGCTGTTCGGTCATGGCTCCCGGTCACTGGCGGTGAAGGTTTGGCCGAGCCAGTCCGTGATCCCGGCCAGAGAGCTGAAGCGCAGCTCCCCGGGGGAGCCTGTCCCTGCCATATCAGGAGTCAGCAGGACATTGTATCCAACGCCGGCTGCATGGCCGGCCTCCATGTCGGAATCCTTGTCGCCGATCAGTACCGAACTCGCGAGATTCAGGTTGAAGGCTTCTCTCGCCTGCAGGATCATTCCAGGGCCTGGTTTTCTGTCGTAGGAGTCACGCCGGTACTTGCCGATACCGGCAGTTGGATGAAAGGGGCAATAGTAGACGCGTTCGATGTGAATGCCGCGTGAGGAAAATTCATCAAGCATCCACGCGGTCAGTGTTTCATAGTCCGCAGTCGTGTAATAACCCCTGGCGATACCTGCCTGGTTGGTAATGACGAATAGCCGGAATCCCAGTGCCTGGGCTTGTGAGCAGAGATCAAAAATCCCGGAAATAAATTCGAAGTCCTCGATGCGGGACACATAATTCTTTTCTGTATTGATGACCCCGTCGCGATCGAGGAAAAGAGCCTGGTCCATGGTTTGTGACAGTCCGGTCAGCTAGGGTTGGTAGGAGTTACTTGCAATCTTCAGTTATTTCTTTCAGATGATTAAATACGGAATCGGCCATGACCCTGTGTCCGTCCGCATCATAATGACCATCAAAGGCTATTACTGGCAAATGATTGTGTTGTTCATAATACTTCCTGAAGGCCGGCAACAGATCAAGATAGTCCAGATGCACCTTATTCGCATAACTTTCCAGAGTTGTTTGGTACAGCTGTTTTTGATATTCATTATTTATCTGGGCTGCCACAGGCACTACGGCCAGTGTCAGTCGGAAGCCGTGTAAATCTGACAGGCTGCGGAATTCCTCCAGTAATCCATTTGTAACATCAAACTTGCCCTGAAGGGCGTCATCTGTCCGGCCATCCAGTATCTTGTTCATGCTATTGTCTTTGCTTGCCCAGCCATTGTAAATATCGTAAATCAACATCAACGCGGCACTGCTGCGGGCAAGCTGTAGCAGCTTCCACCGCTGGACTATTTCATCTGTCGGCTTGTTCGAAAAGTCAAAGGCATACCAGTCGTAGCCGGAAAATCTTTTGTAGCGGCTGGCTATATTTACCTGATTAAAGTCATTGATAAAGAAGAAAACGATGACATGATCAGGATCAAGGGGGAGTCCGACCTTTCTAAGTAATGCAATTTCATTATTTGTGCTATACGCCCTGACTCCCATATTGATGACGGTATGTGAACAGGGGGTTCCTGACTGATCCAGTTTTTCCTGTAAAATGGTCGTCATGAGTTCGTCATCTGCGACTCCCTGGCCATATACGTGTGAGTCTCCGATGATCAGTGTTCTGTATTCATTATCGTTTCCTGCTGGTACTTCTGGCCCGCGGAAGCCGAGTGAATTTAATTTTATGAAATTTTCATAGCTATAGTGTTCGTCAAGCGGGAGCATAACCCAGCCCATATCGGGGTCTGCTTTGACTCTTGCAACGGGAAGAACTTCTTTCTGCGGCACACCAATAATAATCCTTACCGAGAATTCCAGCAGCAGCATCGCAAAGATGGTGCTCAGTAAAGTGAGGACTGCTGTTCCCGGTATCTTTCTCATCATTGAAGGCCCGGTTCGCTATCATCAGCCGCAACACGTGCGTCATATACACGATGCCTGTCGTCATCCGAAGTTACTTCGACCAATGGGCCACGGTGGCTGGAGTCGAACCACCAGCGGGTTGTTCTGTGCGGGGATACGATTTCGCAGCCAATGCGCGAGTCTTTCTCAAGCAGGCGGACCTGGTATGGCGGTAGTTCCGATGTTTTGTGCGGCAGAAGCACGACCATGAAGAGATCGTCCTGTGTCTTTACCGACGGGCTGAGCTCGATCCGCCAATGACCCGCTTCCACCGGTGTCTTTTTCTTGCTGATTGACTGAAATGTCTTGCCGCCTTCATCATAGTTCCTGCCCTCGACATAGAATTCATGGCCGGCGCCGCCAACCAGAGCAATGTCGGGGTCTCGTGGCAACAGGACATGCGCATCCAGTCGTGATGTTCCCTGGCCGGCAATCCGGTCTTTCACGGGATTTTTTATTGTATAGCCATGGGCTGTCAACTCCGGCTTCTCTATCGAATGATGCAGCCAGCGTTTGCGAAAATCCGGGCTGCTGGCCCTGACACGGTCGAATATCAGGATGGCTCCGCTAGTCATGTCAAATCCGAATGTGCGATTGAATTGCTCCACACGTCGGGTACGATGCGAGAATGTACCCTTGCCGGATTCGCTATTGGTATAGGCAGGTGCCAGGTCTGCAACAGCTATCACCAGGTCATCTTCAATGAATATTTTCTCCATTGTTCCCGTGTGGTAGATGTCACGCTTCTGCAACCACTCATTCAGGTCAAGGGGCGCCGATTCAATACCCCAGCCTGAACCAATGCGTCTCTGCCCGCCATCGTTCGCAATCTGGCGGGGTGGTTCCTCATCACGTGGTGCAGCTACCGTATCATCCGGGTCATGAACGGTGACGGCATTGTGTGCGATGGTCTGGTAGGCATAGTTCATGTGGTGGTCAGATCCGTAATGGCCGCCCCCACCATAGGCGCCACTGTCAATGGCCAGTGCCCCGCCCTGAAAAACCGTAAATGAACCCTGGTCAAGGTGAGTGTGGGACCAGTAGTTGTCACCGGCCTTGAAGCTGACGTAGGTTGCATCAGGAGACCAGTCGCTGCGGGCAACCAGCATGCCGATTCCGTCGAAATAGCGCGCCAGTGGTAAGCGTGATACTGAACCGGGATCACAGAGGGTGTCATCAGTCAGCGGGCCCCACGGCCAGGAAGTAGGCACGACGCGCCTTGGGCAACCATTCAGACTGTATGCGGCGGTATGACGGTACTCGATGGCGAGTGGAATTCGAGCGGGTGTCTGGCGGTCAAAATGTGAGCCGTCTCCCCAGCGGAAGTGGGTCTTGTCCGGGCGTGTCCTGTAGATCAGGAAATCCAGGAAACCCCGCATACCCGGTTCTGTGCTGAACAGGTCTTCACCGGTCGCTTTGCGCCACATGGCCGGCACTTGATAGATCGCCTGCCCGATACCGATACCGACATACTCGCCGCCCTCGTGCCAGCCACCATTGCTGCCCATGACTTGCCGCCAGACGGGCAGCACCCGGTTTTTCAGAAGATCATAGGCGAATGCCATGACCGGGGCTCCCCGGCTGTCATCGTCGTACAGCACGATGGCGCAGGCCACCAGGTCCTGCAACAGCGTGTTGTACAAAATGACGTTATATGGAGAAAGACGCTTTTCCCGCGTGAAGCGGATCAGATGTTCACACCCATCCGCGACCTTTGAACGCAGCTGCGCCAGTTGCTCCGGATTCCACTGCTGGTGCAGCCAGTCGTAGGCCAGCACAACCTGCTTGACCTCCCCACCGGCGCGTTCCCTGAATTCGATTGCAAGCAGCCGGTCGAGCAGCGAGTCCAGGTCCTGCGAGCCCGGCTCAATAAAGGCCATCTTGACGATAGCATCTGCCTTGCCGCGCTCCCCTCGTGCCTTGCGTGAAAGCTGTCTCAGGTAGGCCGGATTCTGTGAACGCAGAGTGGCGATGTCTTTCGCTGACGGTGTCGGCAGGCGCGGATGCTCATGGTGAAACTGTGTCAGTGGCGCCGGGGGAAGGTCACCTGGTTCCTGCAGTTCGTGCCCCGGTGATCCCGGTGCCGCGCCCAGGGAAACGATGGCTCCCAGAACAAGGCTGACAAGCGGCAGGGTCATCAATACTCCCGTGATGAGCAGTACTGTTGCCGGGGGCTCGATGGTATTCCGTGTTGCCGCTCGTGGCCGTTCTGTCGCAGCAGGCGCTGTTCGATGTCGCAACAGGTGCCATGCGGTCAGCCAGGCCGCGGTTGCCACGATGACGTCAGTGATGTCCGGGTAGCGCCCCGGAATGAACTGCTGCTGCAGGTTGATGGCAAGAACGGCCAGAAACACGAGGGCGGCGCCTGCTGCCGGTGTACGATAAAACCTGCCCCCCAGCCAGTTCCAGACAAGATAGGCGAGCGCTGCGAATGGCCAGCTGTTCTCGAGTATATCGGCGAGTCCCCGGGTAACGTTGCCGAGCTGACCTGCAAATGGCACCCAGTTGAATGTCGCGGTCTGCGCTTCAGCCGCACCGGCAGGCATGTTCAGATTCTGGGCAATGTAGGCGGTAATGATTGCGGCGGACGCCAGCAAAGAACCCCGCTTCGATTTGCTGGTGCCGACTGTATACAGCAGAAATACTGCAGCAAGCAGCGCCACCAGTGTTTCTGCTTCCAGTGACCGCTCCATGACAGGAACGGCCAGTAACACGATAAGAATCAGCAGTCCTGTGTAGGCATCCCGTATCCGGGATGCCGAGATTGCGGCAAGCATCACGAGCTGTCCCATGCCGAAGAAGGACAGTGTGTGGGCCGTAATGAGCTGCAAGGAAACCGACGCGGGGTTCTGCAGGGCCGCCCACAAGGGAGCGATACCCTGTCGAAGACTGCCGATGTCGATCGAGGGGACAAACGGGAAGGTCGACGCCAGTACCCACAGTCCGGTCGCTGCGAGCGCGACGTTAGGCCCCCGGCCGGGTTGAAACCAGGTGTGTCGCAAGGCCTGTAGCCGATGGCCAAAGGCGTGCTGCGGACTTGCTACCAGCGCCACGGCAGCGCCGGCAGCGGTGCCCAGCACGTTAAGCCCGAGATCCAGGCTGGATGTGTTTCTGAACGGGATGGAATACTGCAGGTACTCCAGCGTCCAGCTCAGTAACAGTCCGGCTGTACTGACAAGGCCAATGCAGGATGCCGTAGAAAATCTCTTCCGCAAGGGGATTGTCAGGAGAAGTCCTAATGGCAGGTATATCACGGCGTTGCTGAAGATATCGGCCAGCGAGACGTGTTCAGGCCAGGCGGCAAGCACCCCTGCAAACGTACCGCGCCGGGGTACCTGCCAGGCGTCGAAGGGATACAGCGTCCCGTAGATGACAAGGCAGCCATAGGCGAGCGGGGCGGCGAAACCAGGCGGGAGACGGTAACGTCTGCGCCGTATTTTCTGTTCCCGTTGCGGGCTGCCGGTTGATGGTGGCGCGGTCCGATACGCCCAGAAAGGGTACTGAAAGACGGCAACAAGCAGTACCGTTCCGTAATGGAATATCAGTAAACGAACCAGTAATTCAAACCCGCTGGCCAGGTTGGCGCGGTCGGTACTCAACAAAAACTGCAGTGCGGAGAATACCTGGTCGTATTTATGGACCTCCTGTTCAAGGCCCAGCCTCAGGCAGCCATACGCAGCCGGGAACGACAGTAGTACGAGCACCACCACAAACGGGATTGACAGCTGGCCCGTTGCAAGCCGTGCAGAAACCAGCGCGCCGGCCAGTCCGGCGGTCACCATCCACATGGCTATAAACAGCGTTGCCTGCCAGCTTCCCCCGCCGACCATCAGTTCGGTCAGGTTGTCCGTTGCCGCCTGTTCAACGATGATCCAGTAAGAGAGCGCCAGTAGAGGCACTGACAGGACGGCCCAGGAAACAAGCGTGCGATATTTGGCTGCACGTTCTGTCCGGAGCAAAGCGGCTGTCAGGAGGCAGGAGCCTGCGAGCATGACGCCAGAGCCAATAACCAGTCCTGACAGCCGAAACAGGTATTCCCATTCCCATGGCCAGTCCAGGACAGGGTTTCCGAGAATGTCATGGATGCTTTCGGCAGGCACGGCGCTGCGCAGGAACAGCCACAAGATGGCTGCCTCTGCAATCAACAGGAGGGGTAGTATAAGGATCGCGCGGCTGGATAGTTGTGCGAGTCGTGCAATTACTGCGGGGATTCCGAACAGTGCATACAGAGTGCATGAGAGCAGCACGGCCTGCATGACCGGATTTTGGTCCGCCACAAGTTCCTGCAGGTTGTAGGGGATGCCCGGCAAACTTCCGATGAGCCAGATGGCGAAAGCCAGCCCCACCACTGTCATACCGACCACGATACCGATCCTTGCAGGGTTCATGTGCGGGGTTTTACCGGTGGGGCCACAGGCACAGTTACCGCTCTGGCTTGCATTGACGTGTATTTACTGTACTCATGCAGCATGCGGCTGATCTCATGCTTGTGAAAGCTATCAAGGTTATGATGACTGCGGCGCTGCGCTATGGCAAGTTGCCAGCAACAAGAGTCGCCGGTATGAGTGGCTTGAAGCCGGCGTGTTTTCGGCGACCGATAAACGGGAATATTTCCGGGTATTCAGATGGAGAAACCATGCGGCATTTTGAAGTAGGGAAATCTGATGGACATGGCCGGGGACTGAGATGGCCACTTGTGTTCCTTATCATGCTGAGCGGTCCCTGCCTTGCCGACTTGCCGGACACGATCGAGCGTATTCTTCCCGGCATTGTCGGTGTCGGAACTGTGCAGAAAATGCGACGCCCGTCGGCCAAGCTTGTCGGTACCGGTTTTGTTGTCGGGGATGGGAGGCATGTGATTACAAATGCACATGTGATCCCGAAGGAGATAAACACGGCCAAGCTGGAATATCTGGCGGTGTTCACCGGCAAGGACAACAATCCGAAGGCACGCCAGGCGGTGAAGGTGGAGGTTGACGCGGCCCATGACCTTGTCCTGCTCAGGTTTGAAGGAAAGCCGCTGCCGGCATTATCCCTGGGTCAGTCTTCACGGGTTCGGGAAGGTGAGGAATATGCGTTTACCGGGTTTCCGGTTGGCACAATCTTTGGTCTCAACCCGGTAACCCATCGGGGGATTATCAGTGCGATAACGCCCGTTGCCCTACAGCCAAATTCGACCAGTCAGCTGGATTCGGCGCAGATCCGTCGCCTGCGTTATCCCTATAGTGTCTTTCAGCTTGATGCCACCGCCTACCCAGGCAACAGTGGCAGCCCCCTGTATCATCCGGAAACCGGTGCCGTGGTCGGGATCGTCAACATGGTATTCGTCAAGGAGGGCAGGGAAAACGTGCTCGCCAAGCCAAGTGGTATCAGCTATGCCATCCCTGCCATGTATGCCAGGAAGCTGCTTGAGAAGGCCGGCGTGTCACAATAATAGCTGTCATGCTCCCCCCCCCCAGCCTGATTTCCATAAGTAGCTGGAAAAGAACCGGATTACGACTGAATCGGGGCACCTTATCAACCGGTGACGCTGCCCGACACTATTGTCTCCCGGGTTCGGTTGTTCGGGCAGGCCCCTGTTCAGCCGGAAGCAATTCATAGCGCATGTCTGTAGTGGAGAAATGAGTTAAATATCATTTAATAACATGAGGTTGAGATTCCCTGGCGGCCGTCTTGATGCTATTGCCGTCCCTCCAGATAACAAAGATTGCCAGCAAAACCACTGTGTGTTTGTTGCGTTTTGACGAGTTCACGTTAGACTTAGTAAAGGGAAAGCGTCAGAATCCCATCACTTGATACTAATAAACATAAGCTTTATTTAAGCTTTGTCAGTGTGAAAATATTATATGGATCAAGAGATTATGGAGATTCTGTTGGTCGGATTCACACGCATGTGCCCAGCTTGGAGCTGGGGACGTGGGGGCTAATTATGGACAAGGACACGATACCTCCAGGGAGCAGCGAAACGGATATTCAGCCGGCTGAGGGTGCAGTGGTAAATGACACTGTCTCTGCCAGGCGCCGCCGGCTCATCAGGGCGTCGGCGGCAGCCGTACCGGTCATTATGACCCTGCGCAGCGGCGCGGCACTGGCCGTGACCAGTCTCCATGCCTGTATCGAACGGGACGCCAAAAGGGCCGCGGTTGAGCTCGGTCCGGAAGACCAGGTGTTCGGCGATGATCCCGGCGAAACACCACACGACGAGTGGGCTCGTGTAGGCGGCAAGGCGGGCAAGAAAGTGACTTTCACTTCGGGCCAGAGCGGCAACCAGAGTATCTGGTACTGCATCAGGAATGCAGATTCAACCGCCCCCTGGGACGATATCCAGGGGTGGGACTGTTACGATGAAAGTGGCGTGCTCGCCAACAATACTACAATCCAGTCGACGGCATGGGCTGCGGCAACCAACTTCTACTGTGTCAACAAGGCCGGTATTTGGGAATGTGTGGATGAAGGCGGCGGCCCTGTGACACCGACAATCCCTGCCGCCGGTATCGACGCCGGCAAGGATGTCCTCCTGCTGGTCTACGTGACGTCTTATGATGGCGAGATAACGGGCGCTACCAACTACCCCCATATCACCCTGATAAGGGACCAGAGGGCAACACCGATCGGAGGTTCCTGCCTGGCCTCGGTGTGCCCCGATTTCAATTTTCTGGACTAAAGACCAGGACACAAGATCCGGCATTTTGCTTCAGTCGTGATGCACCCGGGCGTACCCGGTTATATACTTCCCGTCGTTATCCCATGGCCGGCTCCCGAGAGCCGCTTGATATCCATTGCCCCTGATCCGGGAACATTAACGGCTGGATGACCCATGCAAGCTTCAAGTCAGGCCGAAGCAGAATCCTGTTGGTCGACAATTGCCAACGACGTGCTCTACTGGGAGAGCTGGGATGAGCAGCACGCGGTCTTCGACAGCCTGTCGGGAGAAACCCACCTGCTGCCGGAATTGACCGCGCACGTACTGCGGAAACTCGGGGAATACGCCTGCACCGCCAGGCAGCTGGCCGAGGCCCTGTGCGCGGAAACGGATGAGTCCTGTGAGGAGCACTTCGTGCTGGATATCACGCGGCTGCTGCAACAGCTGCAGGCCGTGGGTCTGGTGGAGGAGTCAACCCCGTGAGGCTTGCTGAACTCCCGGTCGACGATTTCCATCACCGCCTGGCAGAGACGGGGATTCAGCTCCAGACCGGTCCGTTCACCGTCCACGTCCGTTCCGGAATCAAAGAATTCGCGCAACTGTTGCAGCGCTTCTATGCGCATTTCCCGGTAGCGCAGGATCCGGCCATTGCCGATTTCCATGTGCGAATGACACGGCCACGTGGTCTGCACCGCTGGTGGCATCCCCAGGTTGAATTTCTGCTGGACGGCCAGGCGCCGTTTCTGCCGTACCCCCTGAGCCATGCCTTTCCCCTGTTCGAGTGGGGCCTGAACTGGAGCATTGCCATGCAGGCACACCAGTTCCTGATGCTGCATTCAGCGGCAGTGGAACGAAACGGCCGGGTTCTGTTGCTGCCGGCCTGGCCCGGTTGCGGTAAAAGCACCCTGTGTGCGGCGCTGGTCAGCCGCGGCTGGCGGTTGTTTTCCGACGAGTTCGGTCTGGTGAGACATGCGGATGGCCAACTCATGCCGCTGCCGCGCCCGTTGCCGCTGAAGAACCGGTCTATCGGGGTCATCCGTGACTTTGCGCCGGAAACGGAGCTTGGGCCGGACTTCCACGGCACTCGCAAGGGGACCGTTGCACACCTGCGTAGCTCTGATGCCTGCGTGCAGCAGGCGTCGATCCCGGCGCCGCCCGGCTGGCTGGTATTCCCCCGGTACCGGGCCGGTGCGCCGCTGCGGCTGGAATCGATCGGTAAACAGCAGGCCTTCATGAAGCTCGCGAATAACTCTTTTAACTACCAGTTGCTGGGGCTGCAGGGTTTTCAGGGGGTGACGCGGCTGGTGCGCGACTGTGACTGTTACATCCTCTCCTACAGCAATCTGGACGAGGCCATCGGGGCCATGAACCGGCTGGCCGACGCATGACGGTGTACGGTCGCATGGACAAGCACGGTACGGATATCCTGCTCGCAGCACTGCGTGACCCGGTACACGCTGCAGGAATGGGCGTCGAGGGGTGGGACCTTCTGCTGCGCGTGGCGCGGCACACACGCCTGCTCGGACGTCTCGCCGTGGTTATGGAGGAAATGGGGTTGACGTCGCAACTGCCGGCCAAAGTCCTGGACCACTTCGCCGCCGCCAGGGTATTTGTCAGCCATCGTCAGCGAGCGGCGCGCTGGGAAATCAACCGGATACTTGCCGCATTGCAGGACAGTGGGGTGCCGCTGGTGTTGCTCAAGGGCAGTGCCTACATACTCGCTGAATTGCCGCCGGCGCGCGGAAGGCTGTTGTCGGACGTTGACTTGCTGGTGCCTGCAGCGTCACTGGACAGTGTCGAGCAAACCCTGCTTGGTAGCGGCTGGGAAAGCGTCAAACTGGAAGAATATGATCAGCGTTATTACCGCACCTGGATGCATGAGCTACCCCCCTTGCGTCACCCGGAGCGTGGCCTCGAGGTGGATATCCATCACACCATTTCACCGCTGACCAGTCGCCTCAACCCGGATCCGGAAAAGCTCTTCCAGGACAGCATCCCGCTTGCCGACGGGCGCTTGCGGGTGCTGCAGCCGGTGGACATGGTGTTGCACAGCGCCGTGCATTTATTCTACGACGGTGAGTTTATCAACGGCCTGCGCGACCTGGTGGACCTGGCTGATCTGTTTGGTCATTTTGGCGCACGCGCCACGTTCTGGAGCGAGTTGATACAGCGTGCCCATGAGCAGGATCTGCAGCGACCGCTGTTTTATGCCATGCGCTATACGCAGCGGCTGCTCGGGGCTGACATCCCGGCCACGGCGATGACAGACATCTGTGCGGGCGCGCCGCCGCGTATTATCCTGCGCTTGATGGACCGGTTGATTGAATGGGTCATGGTGCCCGACCATCCGGACTTTCCGCAGCGTGGTACTGCCATTGCACAGTGGCTGCTTTACGTAAGGTCCCACTGGCTGCGGATGCCGCCCGGACTGCTGCTGAAACACCTGGCACGCAAGCAGATCATGCGCTGGAAGCGCCGCAAGCCGACTGCGGCGGCAACGGCACAGCAGTGACGGGGCTGGCAAGATAGAACGCGGGGACGTATGTTAGCGCTGGTAAGTCGTTGCATATGATATTTACTGTCACGGGGGGAGAAAAATGGAACGAGCGATAACGCTGATTGGCAACATTTCTGCCCTGGCCGGGATACTGCTGTGTGGTGGTGCCGGGGTCGCGAGGCTGCTTGGCCATTACCTCACTTCCGGCTTCGCGACCATGACGCTTTTCCAGATTGGGACCGGGCTCATGGTGCTGGCCTGTCTCTGCAAGCTGGAGAGCCTGCTGGCCCGGTCGCGCTGACGGCAACGCTGGCCGGGTCCTGAATTGCGGCCGACATTGTGAACTCACCCGGCAGGGCGGTTGCCAATCTCCGGGCGCGTGTTACCGCGCTTTCCGCGGTGAGCCCACCACAGTGCCAGCATCACGCCGGTGCAGTTCAGCGCGATATCGGTGAACGAGGCATAGCGCCCGGGTACGTGCAGTTGATGCCACTCGTCGAATACGCCAAACCCCGCGACCAGCAGGAATGAAATGGTGAGTGCGGGCACGTGACGCATGTTCCAGGCCCCCAGGGTGCGGTACCAGAGCCATGCCAGCAGGCCGAACAGCGGGACGTGCAACAGGTTCTGCAGGGCAGGGGATGTCCAGGCGATGATATAGCTCAGCCCGGTCTGTGCGGGATCGATATCCCCGGGTAGCGAAGACAACCAGTAGATGCCGCCCATATAGCCCAGGGTCAGCGCCAGGTAGAGAAATGCCTTGTACCGTTGTGTGGCACGCGCATGTGTATGTCTGCGGCTGCACGGATTACTCAGTTGGGTTCTCCAGCTGCCTGCTTTTAAGGCCGGCCCCGTCGGTTACCATGATGGATTTATTCGACATGCATCACTATCCTTGATCAGACTGGATACGACTGAAACGACTGTCTATTTTAAGTGAGTCCTGGATGTGAGAGAAGGGCAGAGTATGCTGGCTGGTAACCCTTGTTCCAGGCACATGCCGTTCTGCAATAAAGCTCCAATGCCTGGCGGCCGACACCTGTTGATAATAATGGCAATTCAGCCCGGCAACCTGTGCCTGACTGGCAACTATTGGAAGTGTAGAGCCTATGCCAAGATTGCCGTTTCACAGAGAATCACTGGACGGGGTAGTCTATCCTGACAGTCAGGGTTCCGGCTTCGATCCAGTGGCACTGGCCCGCAACAGGAAGAGAATCCGCATTTTCCTGTCGACAGTGATCATCAGCCTGTCGATAAGCCTTTCCTATACATTTCTGCGACCTGCCATCTACGAAAGCAGTGCAACCCTGTTGGTTACCCCGCCCGTTATCGATGACCGGGTGGGTGATGTGGCCAATGCACAGCATGTTGAGCTGGAGCTTCAGTTTCTCACCGGCCACACCCTCCTGTCCGGTGTGCTGGAGACATTATCCAGCGCCGGTCAGTTAAGCGATACACCGGACCTCACGTTGTCCGACTTGCAGGAGATGCTTGCCGCGGTATCGATCGAGAATACCAACCTGATTGAGTTGACTGCGAGAGGCCCCGACAAATACTTGCTTCCAGCGGCAATCAACACCTGGGCCGAGGCCTACCAGAGTGCACATAGCGACACTATCAAGGTGGAGTCCGAGTCAGACACGACGGCGATCGATCAGCAACTGGATGAATTGAAAAGCAAGGTTGAGGAAAAGCGGCTGGCACTCGACCGGTTCCGCAAGGAATATGACATCGTCAGCATGGAACGTGATGAGAACCGCACCCTGAGAAAGCTCTCGGGCTTGAGCGATTCACTCAACAAGGCCAATGAAGAGAAGGTGGCCGCCCAGTCGCATCTTGGTGCCATCAGGGCCGCTATTGCTCAGGGGAGGCCCGTGGTGGATTCCAACGGGCAGGACGGTCTCGCCAACCTTGAGCAGCGGCTTGTTGAAATACAGGAGCAACTAAAAGAGCTGGAAAGCGAGTTCACCCCGCGCTACATGTCGGTCGATCCCAAGATCAAGGGTCTGCAAAGAAAGCGCGAACTACTGGAGCAGGAAATCCGCAACAAACGCGATGAAGGCCAGCAGAAGGCGCTTGCCGTGGCCGAGCAGGATTATGCAAGCGCACGGCAAGCGGTGCTGAGTCTTCGGCGTCAGCTGGATGACCACAAGCAGCAGACCATGGATTTCAACACACGGTTTGCAGAACATGAAGCAATGCAGGAAGAGCTGCTGCAGCTCGAAACGACTTATCGTGAAGTACAGGACCACCAGTTGCAGATGCAGGTCAATACCCGCAGTCAGTATCTGCAGGTCAGGATCAAGGAGCCCGCCTTCCTGCCGGAGCGTCCCGGTTATCCTGACTATGCGCGTGATGCCGGTATTAGTGTGGCGGCTTCGTTGATGGCCGGTTTGCTGTTGCTTCTGTTGTATGATTTTCTGACACGGCCTGCCAGGCATTCCGTGGCTCATGACATCAAGCAGGTGTTTATGACGTCGCCGGAAACCCGGATGCTGGGCCAGGTGGCCGATGTGCCTCTGCCACAGTCAACTGTCGTACCGGCGCTGGAGCTGCAACTGCCTCGTGAACTTTCACAGGCTGAGGTGGAAGAACTGTTCAGGGTTGCTGGTCCGGACGTCCGTTTACTGATTGCGTGTTTACTTTCCGGCCTGACGGCCTTCGAGGTCAGCGACCTGCAGTGGAGCGATATCGATAAAGATGCGCTTGTAATCCATGTCAGTGGCAAGAGCGACAGGGCCATAGCTGTCACGCCGCCGCTACTGGCCGCTATCGAGGCATTTATGCCCGCTGTTGCGGAAGCCGACAGTC
>Ga0224514_10000170_pt1 | contig 20814 bp, 2 predicted proteins | sample SF_May12_sed_USG_3_FD_169107 | JGI IMG/M metagenome (GOLD analysis project Ga0224514, IMG submission 169107) | Sediment microbial communities from San Francisco Bay, California, United States - SF_May12_sed_USGS_24 | ecosystem: Environmental > Aquatic > Marine > Sediment | place: USA: California... | reverse complement strand
CCAGGGGAACACCCCAGGCATGGGAATGTTGTTCCAGGGCCCCCTCCCCGGAGGTCGTAAAATTAAAGAGCCCTGAGGCGTCATTCGCCGCAAAGGGGGTCTTCCCGGCAACACCGCCGCTGCTGTGGCAGTTCAAACACCGTGGCGCCCTGTCGTAGAGGGCATCCCAATTGTTACCACTATGACAGGCTTTGCAAACCGCTCCATCATGGGGGGGATCGATTGTTTTTCCTGTGGATAACAAGGGATAACTTACAGACAGGATAAACAAAACTATCATCAGATATATTCGATTCTTTTTCATTATACCCCCTTTTTAGCTAGAAATTATGAAGATATGAGGTGTTTAGTCATAGTTATTGATGGCTAAGCAGGAAAAGCATTATATACCAATTTCCATATCATGCAACTTTTTTCTGCTATTTTATTATAATTTTTTATTGACAAGCAAGAAAAAAATAAATACGTCAACTACCCCGCTGTAAGCAGCGGGGTGTGAGCACGGAGACGGCGTTCCTGCTTTATCCCGGGTCGGGGGGAATGAATCCGCAAGCCGGCGGATTCAAAAGGAAGAAAAGTAAAAAGGAGAAAAGATTGAGAATTTAATAAATAAATTCAAGGTCATGGCAAATAGGTGACATTAACGTAAACTTCTGTTGGAATCAAATGAATACTGCCACCACTTTTTCTCTGAACCTCTACAACCATATTGTCAATATCGGCCACATCGAGGGGACCACCATCAGAATCTGATGTAAAGGTGGCAGAATAAACAGCAAAATCACCTGACACAGTCCTGTCTGTACAAGCCGTCGTTATCCCTGTTTTATAACAAATACCCATTATCCCTGTAGCAGTGTTCCTTGTCGGACAAGATGGCGCATACTTTGTGACAACAGCGATCTCTATTTTTTCAATAGCAGCAGCCCCGAGGCCGGAATCATCCATGGCAACAGCGAAGCGTGACGTTGTATCAATAGGATATCCTGCCCCTCCGCATCTGTGAGCATAGCTGGCAAGACCGTCATTACCGTCAAGAACGGTATCCCAGCCCCCGCCATAGACAGTAAATCCCCAGGCATTATCAACGCCCGAGGGATGGAGGGTCACCGTCTGAGGCAGGGCGCCTGCCATTGCAGTAAAGCTCCAGGAAGGCGGAGAGAGAGGATTACCGGCTCCATCATTTGCATTCAGCGCTATTGAAATGACTTCATTATAGTTGAAGTTTACCTCCGGATTAATAGTAACAGTATAATATTTTCGCGATCCTACCTTTGAAACGGCCGCTGCATCAAGGTCCGTATAGGTTTGATAATAACCCATATTCCCTGACAAGGTGATGGAGAAGGTACTAAAATCAATACCTGTTTCATTGTCTGCCAGACTAAAAGTCAAGGACTTATCAACAGACACATCGGTAGCGCCGTTTACCGGGTCAAATTCAAAAACGACAGGAGAAATGCTATCTGTCGATAGTGGAACGGCCGTTACATCCATGGCAATATCATGAGCATCATAAATAGAAGCAGAGCTTGCGGCAGAAAGCGAATCAACAGCGATATCATTTATAATATCGAGCGCCGATGACAAAGTAATAATGGCATAATCATCACCGGCAGTATGGACAACATTCGTCATCACTCTACCATTATCTAAATCAGTAAAAATAAAATCACTCAGTGTCAACGCGCCTGTTGCCCCCATATGGGTATAAACACCTTCAGAAAAAGCAACAGCCAGTTCATTACTCCCGACATTGCTATAAACACCAATGATCCAGGGAGGATAAATATCATTGGCAGCCCTTGTATAGCTTTCCTGGTTTGAATGGCACATATTGCAGACACCCGTATTATCAATGGTGCCACCACCGTAAAAAGGCGGATTCATCCATCCTCCGCTGCTGTTCATTAGCGTCGGATTGGTTGTGGGCAAATATTTAAAGTTAAGGGCAGGCACCTTGTCCGTTGTACCGGGCGTACTGATCAATTCGCCGTGCCGTATCATTCTTGGCGACGGTGAACCATGGACATTGTGACAAGCCGGGCAATTTATCATTGAGTCTCCCACGCCATCCCAGTCGGAATCCCATCGGTTTCCATTATTAGGTGACCAGGGCCCTGTTGCTGTTACCTGAAGATGACGCCAATGATTATTTGTCGTTATACCCTGCCTGAAATTGGTCGTAAAGTCAGACTGAATAATATAAGGTGAAAAATCATGACAAGAAAAACAGAGAGCAAAGTCAGACACCGGTTCACCCACATCATTCCGTGGTATATCCATTGATATTTTTAAGCGATACCCTTCCTGGTAATTATTGCTTGCCGAATTATATGTCCTGTGCTCGCTATCGATGTGCCCAACTGTAGTATCGTGACAATCGGGGCATCCTTTTTTAGCTGCCGGAGCATCTGAGGCAGGATAGGAACCATTCGTAAGACCATGACCCGTTTTATAAAATCCCCAGCCCACACCATAGGCATAAGCGCCACTTTCATCACCGATGACATTAGGCGCCGGCACAGAGGAAATAATAGCAGGTTCTTCGTCATGGCACCCGGCGCACCATTTCTCTTTGCCCGCTATGAGCGTGCCGTCACTATTATAGACACCTCCACTATGCCAGTTATCTTTCGCTCCAATGGAGCCTTTTATGCTGTCAACACCATCATATGTCCCTCCCGGACTGTGGCAGGGATCACAAACCGTCGTATCGGCCAGCGTCTTGCCGTCCTTGAAAAGGGGAATGGCATTTATATCATGGCAGCTGTTGCAATAAATTCCCGGACCACGGCGGTCATCATCGCCCGCTATTCCCGGCATAAAACTCTCCGTATGCGTCGAATGGGGGGCCGTCGTACCGCGGCCCTGGCTGTATTCGCCGGAACCGCCCATCCAGGGATAGCTCATGTCCTTGTCGATTTCCGTCCCTTCTTCATGGCCATGGCAGTTAACGCATACATTGCCGCCCCCTTCGCCGGTCACACCGTGGGCAAAACCTCCCTGGTGAATATGACAGGACTGGGTGCACTTTTTACCAACAGCGCCGCCTACGTTGGCGTGGTCAGGATCAGAGGCGCCGCCCAGACCCACCTGACGGAAGTGGCTCGTCTTGCTGTGGCAGGCCTGGCAAACACTCGTTTCGGCATTGGTGGCGAAACTGCCCGCACCGGAATGGCTTGTAAAAACCACCGTCGATTTATTAAAGAAGGGTTCCGGACGGCCGTATTCATCGCTGCCTCCCGTATACACCTTGTCATGGACCATGGCCATGTTCGAATCACCGTGCGGATCGTGGCAATCGATACACTTGGGAACCATTCGCCAGCTTGTGTGGTTCTGGTAACCTCCGGCAGCGGCCATGCCCCCATGGGAATGGCTGTTGAGACGCCAGTCCAGAGTACTGGGCATAATCGCCAATGGCAAGTGGCAGGCAAAACACTCGAGAACCTCCTCTCCACTCATGGAAAAAATCATCACATCGGTGCTGCTGTCGTGGCCGTGGCATTTCAGGCAGAGCACATCAGGATCGGCATTGACGGAGCTTACAAGCATAAAGGGATTGGCCGGGTCTCCGTGGGAAACATATCCTCCATGGCAGCCCTTGCAGGGAAAATGAGGACCGTAATTACCTGACGTAAATTGGGAAAGAAAACGGCGGCCGTGGCCCGTACTCGTATATTGGCCCTGGCTGATCAGGGCTCGTATGCCGTTACCGTAAACAAAATCATCCACGTCCGCTGTGCCGAAGTGGCAATCTTCGCAGACATTTTCAGTGGCCGCCTCAAAGAGCAACTCATCACCACCGCTGCAATTGTTGCAGGCGACAAAGCTCCCGGAACCCTCACCCGTTTTATGGCTGTGGCATTCTCGGCAGTCCCCGGCAGGGGCCTCGCTTTTGCCGATTCCCAACGCCCCGTGGCTGGAACTCCAGCCCTGGAACAAAGCTCCCGAGGGAGAATCCGTTGCCAGGCTATGGCAACTCTCACAGATCCCCTGCGGACCGGTTTCCTTAAAAAGCACAAAACCGGAGGAAATATTGCCAAGGCTCACCGACACATTACCCAGGCTATTGCCGTTAATTTCAGGCGTACTCATGTTGTCCATCACAAGGGAGACATTAGCTCCCGGCGAGTGGGGATCATGACAATGGCGGCAGGCCATGCCCCGGTGGGACTGGTAATTATGGCAGCTGCGGCAAAGGTTTGAATCGTTGTATTGCCTCAAAAGATAACCGTCACCGGTACTTAAGTTACCGAAGCCGAGTTGATCTTCCGTGTAGGGATTGGAATCACTTGCATGAACGCCGTGACAGGTCAGGCACAGGATACGGTCAGTACCTTCAGGCGTGGAGTAAAGTTTTAAGGCCGATGAAGAAATCGCTGCAAAGGACGGATTAAGGGCAGGGGGATTTTTATAAGCAGAACGCCCCTTGGGAAGGGCTACTTTTACAGGGTGGCTTCCCCCTGACATCTGACCGCTGTGGCATTCGAAGCAGAGTTCGTTCACACCATAAACGATCTCTCCTGAAGCATTCCGCTCAATATCATAGGGGCCCCGCAGCATGGCCCGGTTATCGTTTTCATGACCGCTGTGGCAGGAGGGGCAGGAAAGCTTCCCCATTGCGCGGCTTTTATCACTCACATAAGTGCCCGCCTTTTCAGGAGGAACCGTGGCCCCGGCTCTCCCCTCTTCCAGGGGAACACCCCAGGCATGGGAATGTTGTTCCAGGGCCCCCTCCCCGGAGGTCGTAAAATTAAAGAGCCCTGAGGCGTCATTCGCCGCAAAGGGGGTCTTCCCGGCAACACCGCCGCTGCTGTGACAGTTCAAACACCGTGGCGCCCTGTCGTAGAGGGCATCCCAACTGCCACCACTATGGCAGGCATTACAAACCGCTACATCATGGGGGGGATCGATTGCTTTTCCTGTGGATAACAAGGGATGGCTTACAGGCAGGATTAACAGAACCAGTATCAGGTATGATCGCTTCTTCCCCATTTCACCCCTTTTTGTTTGCTAATTATGAAGACGTGAGGCTTTTACTCATAGTTATCGATGAATAACTACAGGGGGAATTATACAGTATTTTCCAGATTGTACAATTTTTTTTTGCTACTGATTAAAAGGGCTATTAAACAGAGATAGGTTCCGGGCAATGCCCCAACCGGTATGGCGTTCTCATATATTGTGTTTATAAAAATGTTCTTTAAGGCATCAGTATTGAATCGTTGTTAAGGGCAAGGCAATCTTCCAGTATTTCACATCGTCAAGCTCACCGACATAAGTAAACGTGTTTAGATCGTAATATCCGTTAGCGATCCAGTAATTGTAACCTTTGGAGTATGTCGGGTCAGCAGCCGTCGACCATATAGGGCGTGCGCCGGCAGCAAAGAATGAACTTACATGCCTGTTGCCGGCAGGCAGGGTTCCGCCCCAGAGGTGCGGATCGGCAAGCATGATGTAATTGCCGGTACCGCCCATATCCGTTTCAGCTGCAAGCTGACCATCAATATAGATCCTGATATAACGGCCGTCCCAGCTCCCTGCCACATGCTGCCATACACCGGGCTGCAGCGCTACACCACTATAGGTTGGAGCGCCGGAAGCAGCCGTCTCTGTCTGAGCAAATGATCTCACCCAATTTTGACCGGGGTGCGGATAGGGCGACCCACCGGCACATGTAATCGCAGCTCCCCAGCCATTTTCATAATAGGCAACAGGGTTTGCCGGATAAGCAGGCGCGGGCAGAGAACCACCCCACGGGTCACACCTCTGGTCGGCAGGATCTCCAGCCGTAACATAGAACCGCAACACATCATGGGTTGCATCTGAATTATAGGGAAGCAGAGGACCTGTTCCATCAGGATCATCACTGCAGTTTCCAGCAATGGGATTGCCATCAGGACTAAAACGCATGATGCTGAGAGCCCAGTTTTTAATCCAGAACTGGGTAGTCAGAACATCTCTTCTCAGTTTGGTATTGAGACCGAGCGTTTGACCTTCCGCACAACCAAGGGCCGTCGGTTTTATCCATGCAGCAAATGAAAATTCACTGGTTTGCTCCATATCCTGAACAATGACAGGTGCCCCGCCACTATTATATACTGCCGGTGGAAGACTATCATCGGGGTTAATGGTATAGTTAAGTTGTACAGCCCCTCTATCACTTACCCGGTCTAACAGGACGGCGTTATCACCTGCCGATGCACCCGGCTTGGTACTTGTTGTTACCCACTGAACATTGCGGGTAAGCACCCCATGCATATCATAAGACGAGCCCGGTGCACTCGTACTGGCGACAGCAGCACCGGCACCTTCATCAAAGGCCCAGCGCAAGACAAGGTCATTAATGGAAGGTTCCGGAGGCAAAGAAAGAGTAACAGGATCAGTCCCGGCAGGATTACCGTATAAATCGAAAATAGAACCAGCAGCAGCGGCAACGGTGCAGACACCTATTTCTGACTGGTCGATAATGCTGTCCACTGTCAGAATGGCGTAACTATCTCCGGCTGTATGAGTGAGGGATGTTATCGCCCTGCCGCCGCAGTTGACAACAAAGTCCCCCGCCAGCAGATCACCGGTGCCGTTCGAACCGGCATAGGCGCTTTCCGCGAAAGTAACATAGATCTGGTTACTGTCATCTACTATATCGTTCAGTTTAAGTTCAAGTCTGCCGTAAAGGACACCCTGAATATCAAATGGAGGTGGTCCTTTGATATTTGCCGGCCATGGACCGGCCGATACAGCATCTGCACCCAAAACACCTGTGGCAGCATTGTTATATCCACCCTGATACCATCCCCAGATCGCAAGTGGTTGGGCTGCCAGTACATCTACATCCAAATCAGCAGCAGTTGTGGGCTGACTCATGGTGAGTGTTGCTGTCGTGGATCCTGGAGTATGATCGACTGCAATAATGGTTCGGGGATTGTCAGCATTCTTATCAATGAGCCAGAAATCACTCGGCTGCAGCGCCCCGGTCAGGTCATTATTGGTGAAGATACCGGAAGTTCCCGCTCCAAAATCACTCTCCCGGAAGGTAACGTCTATCTTGTCTGAACCGATATGGGCATCAACACTCTCGATCTCCGGGGTAAAGGCCGGCGCCTGATAGCTTGACTCATAACCACTTGATGTAAGCATGAGCTTCGTACCAGCGCTTTCTGTATTCTTCTTTATGCGGTGAATAGAGTTGGTCTCATGGCAGCTTGCATTACCGCAGCTCATACCGGCATGATGACCGCCGTAGTAATAGTGGCAGGCATTGCAGAAGGAGTTCCAGTTGCCGCCATCGGCACAGTTTTCCCCGGAAGCGCTGCCCGTGCCACAGGCGCCGTTATTATTCGTCTGGAATCGCTCCCGGATCATTGAACCGCGATTTGAACCATGCGCCTCGTGGCAATCGGTGCAGGAGAGCACATAATTTATACCGGCATTACGGTTGGCCGAGTCATAAGGCATGCGCATAAAGTGCCCGGCATCACGACCACGGCTCACGTAATTCATGTCGAATAAGACATCCGGGTTACCGTTATCACCCCAGAAACCTCCCGTGCCTGAGTCATCTCCATTAGTCGGGATACCGGCCATACCAAATCCATGAGGGGAACCACAAGTAACCCAGTTAGAATACCCTGCTCCGGGAGGGTCGGGATAACCGCAACTAATACCCTGTCCCCAGTTTATGGGGCCCACATCTGCCGCCATCTGATCGCTATGGCAATCTAAACAGAAAGCGGGATAGGCCGGCAGATCAGAGCCGGCAAACTCGTAGCCCGTCAACCCGCCACCATTCTTCGGCGGCTGGTAAAAGGCTCCAAAGTTCCCTAGCATTACAGTATCACCAAGCCATTTACCATTGGCTATCTGCCAATAGAAACCTCCCGTGCCGCTGCCACCGGTTCGGGCATACTCATCCATCTTCTCACTCGGATCGTCGCCCCAGACCTCGGTCCGGTTCGATGGGCGGGTGATGGGACTCAGGTTTTCCTCTGCATCCCAGTATTTCCCTGTTACCAGATGGACATTATGACAAGAGATGCACTCAAGGCTATATGTCTTTCCATTGTTTGAGAAGGAGGTTCCAAGATTGTGAATTTCCGATTTACTAAATGCCTCCTCAATATCATCAGCCGAGTTATATCCACCAAGCCTGTTGTTAGCTATAGCGTCATTGACGACACCTCCTTCGGTATGACACTGATAACAAAGCGTTTCCTGGTTGGCTGTCGTCATGGCCCTGTTGACCGTCCCATGAACATCATGGCAATCGGTACAGAAGAGAGGTCGTGACGTGTATGGATTCATGATAGTATCTCTTCCATGTGCCGAATTTTCGAAGGTAGACATATTGGTAAACCAGATGGGTGCTGCCGTGGCCAAACCACCCGTCTTATGACAGTTGGAGCAGTTACTGTTAGCCGCATCATTTTCATAGCCGGCTTTGAGCCTTTTTCCGGCAGGATTAGCCCCCGAGATAATATGGAAAGCCGCACCGTTATGGCAGTCGACACAGGTCCGGTTGGCGGCGGGATTACCGGTGGCTGTCGTATCCTGCCAGGAAAGGGTCGTATAGTTGCCTGCCGCCTTGCCATGACCGCTGACGAAGAAGCCATAGGTGCTGTTGTCTCCCACCTTGTTGGGTGCCGTCTCTGTCTTGATCTGGGACGGTGTTTCATCGTGGCAGCCGACGCACCAGTTCTCATTACCCGCTTTCAGGCTCGTGCCGTTATTGTAGACACCGCCGTTGTGCCAGTTGTCCTTGGCGCCGATGGAGCCGCCTGTCGAATTAACGCCGTTGAAGCTGCCGCCCGGACTGTGGCAGCTATCACAAACGTCCGTTTCGGAAAGATCGATGCGGCCGTCAAGGTTGCTGTCCGTACCGGAATTAAAGGCAGGGATGTTGTTAATATCATGGCAGGTATTGCAATAGATCTGCGGCCCGCGCTTATCATCACCGTCCCACTCGGTATGGGTCGAGTGCGGCGCCGTTGTTCCCGCGCCGATACTTGCCTTCGTTCCCGCCGTATAGGGATATTGCATATCCGCATCATAAAGCGTCCCCGCCTCATGACCATGGCAGGCGACACAGCCCGTTCCACCAGCGCCGCCTGCTGCGCTGTAACCGTGGGCAAGGCCGCCCTTATGGTTATGACAGGCCGGCGTACAACGCCTGCCGACGGCGCCGCCGACGTTCATATGGTCAGGATCAACTGCACCGGCATTGCCCACCTGTCTGAAATGGTCCGTTTTCGTATGACAGGCCTGACAGACGCTGGTATCACTATTGGTAGCAAAGCTGCCCGCATTGGAGAAGTTTGTAAAAACAATGGCCGACTTGTTATAGAATGGCTCCGGTCGGCCGTAGGTGTCACTGCCGTCGCTGTTCACTTTGCTATGAATCATACTCATATTGGAATCGCCATGCGGATCATGGCAATCGACACATTTTGGCGTAATGCGCCAGTTTCTATGCTTCTGCAAAGCGCCCGCTTCCGAGATCCCTTCAAAGGAATGCGTTCTGATTCCGCTGTCTAAAACCGTTACCAACTCGTAAAGCGGCGGCCCTGAAGACAGGTGGCAGGATTGACAGCCAAGAGCGCCATCACCCTGAAGGGCAAAATTCATAATATCAGCAGATGATCCTGTCCCATGACAGCTCAGACACAGCCTATCGGGATTCCCGCCGGCAGAGGTATGCAACCTGAATGGATTTGCCGCATTACCGTGCGGAACATCATCATCATGGCATTTGAGGCACGGCACACCGGCCCCGTAATTACCTGACCTATATTGAGTGCCCGTTTTCCTGCCGTGTCCGATACTGGTATACTGGCTTTGACTTATCTTCGCCTGAATACCTGTAAAGGAGCTATAGGTAAAGTCATCCACATCGGCGCTGCTGAAGTGGCAATCTTCACAAGTGACGCTATCACCCCAGGCAGGTGTCGGATTCCCACCATGACACAGGACGTTATAACATTTGCCTTGCCCCGCATCATAGTAAGCGCCACCTGGATTATAGGGTGAAACAATATCGATATTGTACTCCTTATTGACATGGGCCGTATAGTTGCCGATGGTATCGTTTGCGGCAAGGGTCACGCTGTGGCAGGTAATACATTCAATCCCGTTATCGATAACATGCGGCTCGTGGCTGTTGCCTTTGGGACTGCCGCCGGAGTAATTAGGCATAGCTGACCGGTAGTCTCCATAATCACTGTTTCCATGACAGTAATTACAGCCAATGGCGGCCCCCCAGGTAGGCGTCATGTTAGGAGCGCCGGCGGAATCATCGAAGGGCGCAATCCGGTCCGTTCCCCGGCTGTGGCAATAGAGGTTGTCACACTGTCTCGGACCCTCTGTCGAGATACCGCCGCTGTTATCGATGGCGCCGCTTCGCGCCAGACCGAATTCGACCGTTTTTATGCCGTCAACATGCACTGCATAACCGCTAATATCGCTGCTGCTCACATCCATCGTCGCCTCATGGCAGTTGGCGCAGTCGAAACCGTAGTCCGTTACATGACGCTTATGAGAAGTTGCCGTATGGGGGACATTGTGACAGCTCCCGCAGGGAGATTCTTCATTCCACTGGACGCTCGTGTTATTTCCATAGAGGAAATTCCCATGGCAGTACACATTGGAGCACCGATGGCTTGCCGCATCATAGGCGGGTTGGCCATTAGGAAGAAAACCTGTTTCGGCTATTAACCCAAACTTCACGTCTTTCGTGCCACTGACATGAACACCACTGGAAGGATCTTTTATGGTCGAATAGTTTTCAACCGTATCATGGTGGCAGTTGGCACAATCAAAGGCATAGGGCTTGGTTGTATAACCGTCATCAGCATGGGTTGGATGTTTATTTGTTGACGGCGGATAGTTATGACAGCTGCCACAGCGGGCAGGATTTGGTTTCTTCGACGTATTATCACCCCACTCGGCGGGCACAATGGGAGCGGCAATCCCCACATTCCAGGGATTACCGTTACTGTGGCAATAAATATTGCTACATTTACGCGTTCCGGGATCATAACTCCCCCTTGACCACGATGAAACTGAATAGAGCCCGAAATTAACATTCTGGTAGACCGTATTCATATGCAGGCTTGCCTCGTTTGCATGACAGGCGCGGCACGTTCCCGTCGTCCCATAGCCTGCCCCCTGGTCTCCAAAGGGATATTCAACGGCATGCTTATAATGCGGGGTCTGGGATTCATCCAGGTAAGGACCGTCATTACGGTAGCTCTTTCCATTAAAAGCCGCAAAACCATCGGGACCGGAATAGTTATTAAATGGCGGCGTCCCGTGGCAGCTGTTGCAGCCTGAAAAGCTCTTACTCCCTGTTCCTGTCTTGTGATTATGGCATTCGAGGCAGTTGTATGCAGGGGCGTCGCTCTTGTTAATACCCATCAATGCATGGGCGCTGCTCCACCCCTGGAAAAGCGCCCCTGACGGTGAATCGGTGGAAAGGCGGTGACAGGTCTCACAGACCCCGCGCGGTCCCGTCTCATTAAAGAGAACGAAACCCGATGACAGGTTGGTCAGGCTCACGGACACATTGCCGAAGGTATTGCCGTTGATTTCAGGGGTGCTCATATTATTCATGACGAGGTAGTAGTTGTCACCCACCATATGGGGATCATGGCAGTTGCGGCACTTCATGGAATTATGGAACTGGTAGTTATGACAATTACGGCAAAGCGTCGAATCGTTATATTGCCGGAGCAGGAAGCCGTCACCGGCGCTGAGATTGGTCATAACGGAACTTAGCCTGTCGAAGGTATAGGGATTGGAATCGGTGGCATGAATACCGTGGCAGGTAAGACACATGACCCTGTCAGGGCCGTCGGGGGTAGAATAAAGCTTTAATACGGATGAAGAAATTGCGGCAAAGGCCGGATCCAGATAGGGAGGATAGTTAAACCTCGCCTCGTCACCGGGCAGTTGGACCCTTACAGGATGGCTGTAACCTTTATGGCTCGTCTGGTTCCGCTTGCCGTGACATTCGAAACAGAGCTGATTCACACCATATAAAATCCCCAGCCCATAGGCTGAATAATCGAGGCTCTCATAGGGGCCCCTTAGCATCTTGGGGTACATTTTGGCATGCACCGAATGACAGGAAGGACAGCTTACCTTCTTCTGGGTCCGGGTTATTCTGCTCACATAGCTCATATAAACGGCAGGAGGCACAGAGGACCCGGCGCGGGGCTCGTTAACCGTCACTCCCCAGGCATGGGAAATCTGCCCCTCTCCTGCCGTCACCAGTGAAGACGTATAATTTAAAAGGCGAGAGGCGTCATTCTCTGCAAAGGGCCGTCTCCTGGCTGTGCTCAAACTATCGTGACAGTTTAGGCATCTCGGCGCATTAGAGTATAATGCATCGGCAAAACCACCGCTGTGACAATCAACACATTTAGCATCGTTATGGGGCGGACCCAGCGTCGCTTCCGGGGAAAGGGGAATGAGGACCAGCAGAAGAAAAGAGAAGAAGAAAATTAGGGACTTTACTTTTCGTATCATACCGCCCTTTCTGAAATTACATGCCAACAGTCAAAACATTAAAACTGCAATCAAACACTTTCACTTACAAAAGAGTTGAAACTTTAAACTTCCCTGAAATTATGCAATTTTTTGATTTAGATTCCTTTCTTCTTTTTCGAATAACAGTGATGCCTCCCAAATACCTGATGAACAATGCGCGAAAAAAACAAAAAAGGACTAAACAATTACGCTAAATCACGGACAATCATGTAAAAAATCACCATAAATAATAAGTTTTAGCAAAGTAGTAAAGTTTACACATCTAATACTTGCGAAAAGTGTGCCACAATCGGCTAAAACATAATTTGAAACATTTATATGAGCCACGACGACGCAAGCAGCGGGGTTATGAGCGCAGAAACCGCCTTCGCATTTTATCCTGACAGGCAGGGAGAATGCAGCCGACAGGCTCCTGTGGATTAAAAAAAGGCTATAATAAACAAAAAACCGGCAAAGCGCTTATCTCTTTGCCGGTCTTCAATGATGTAGTCTATTTTATTAACAGCAATTAGATAAAGTATTATTCCTTCTCATCAGCGCCCATATCAGGATTTGTTCCCAATGAACGAGAATCTCCATCAATATCATCAGCAGGCACACCGATTCCCGAAGCCTTGGCCTGATCAACCACAGCCGAACCGGTATTGATGTGGTAGTCACCGGTAATCTTTGGCGTACCGCTGCCTGCCGCATCAAGCAAAACAAAGGAAGGATCGACATTTAAATTACCTGTACCGCTGGCATCACCATCGAAGCTGCCGCTTCCCGTCAATCCACCCTGCACATCAGTGTAGATCACAGCCACAGTACCATTGATCTGTGGATTAGTGGTTCCAACGTTACTCCAGAATATACTGTTCTTGATATTGGCCGTGCCCGTATTATGCAACCCGCCGCCAACAGGCCCGTAATTACCGGCGATAGTGCTGTTATAAATTTCCAGGGAACCGTAGTTCCGTATTCCACCACCCTCTTCCCAGGTACTGGAACCAACAGTATTACCGGATATGATCGAGTTGGTGATGGTTGCGGCAGTACCGGCTACGAGATACATGCCGCCACCTCGCTGAACGGTCCTGTTTCCTTTTATATTCATCCTGGCCAGAGTCAATACCGTACCGGTATGTACGGCATAAATACCGCCGCCATTGCCGGCATTTGCAATATTACCACTCACTGAACCACCGCTATAAGAAAGATCTGCGCCATTCGCAAGATATAGGCCGGCGCCAGCCCCATCACTGGCGCTTGTAGCAATGTTACTGTCCACCGAACCGCCTGTAATGGTTGCATCCGCCGCATCGCCGTCGAGGTAAAGCCCGCTGCCATAATGCAGTGAGGTATTGCTGTCTATACTGCTGTTTGTGATGGTCAACGGCGAATTCAGACTGAAGATACCGGCAGCCCTCACGTTGGTTTGGTTCTCAGTAATGGTTGTATTCGTGATAACTGTTGCATTAGTAATGGTCCCCAGGTAAATACCACCGCCCAAACCGGTCGCTACGTTATTGCGGATAGTACTGCCGCTGATGGACAAAGTGCCTGCCGTGGAACCCGTGAAGTAAATCCCGGCGCCATCAGTAGAGTTGGCGCCGCTGTTTCCATCAGCAGGCAAGCTACCGCCAATGGTGGAGTTGGTAATGGTCGCGCCACCGGCTGCGCCCTTAATATACATACCGGCGCCATCACGATTTTGCGCTGTGTTGGCCCGAACAGTAACGCTATCAAAAGAGGGCGATGAATCTACGACGTAGACGCCGCCGCCACCGTCAGTACCGTTATCGGCGCTGTTACCCTGAATGATAGAGTTCTTGATGGTCGGCGTAGCGCCGAGGCCGATATAAATACCGCGCGTTGCAGAACCGGCAGCCTGATTGTCGATAGTAAAGCCATCGAGCACAGCGCTGCTATTGAGAGAGGCGTTATTAAAGGTTACTACCGCCGTATTGTTACCTGCCGCACCCTGGATGATAGTCACTCCAGCGCCGCCGGCCGACTTAACGGTAATGTTCTTATTCAAAAAGTCAATATTCTCACTCCAGGTATTAGCACAAACCGATAGTGTATCGCCTGATACCGTCCCGGCATCTGCTATGGCCGTCTGAATCTTGTCATAAGGGGCCGGCTGATCAGGACACACATTATGAGTGGCGCCGCTGGCGGCAACGGTAGTAAAGGAGGTTTCTGCCGAATAACCTGACCAGGCATTATTATTGTCCTGGTAACGGACGCGCCAGTAATAGACGGTACTATTACTGAGCGTTGTCCATAGGGCATGGCTGACAAGATCAACGGCTGTCGTACCCGAATCATGAACGATGCCTGCATCAAAACCGGCTCCCGTACCGCTACTTACCTGCCACTGGCTTGCCTGGTGGGTATCTCCCGCATCGGGGTCGGAAAAGACGGAAGCCGTTAAAGCCGGTGTAACGGCAACATCGGTTGCGCCATCTGCCGGCGTACTGTTTGTCGGCGTATGGGGCGCATTATTGAGGGTAGTAAAGGAGGTCCCAGCCGAGTAACTCGACCAGCCACCATGATCATCCTCATACCTGACTCGCCAGTAGTAAGTGGTGCCGGCGCCGAGAGATGATCCCAGGTTGTGGCTGGTAAGGTCAGTCACACTCCCGGAATCATAAGCAGGACTGCTGAAATCAATATTATCGTCCACCTGCCACTGGCTCGCCTGATGGGTATCCCCCGCATCAGGATCGAAGAAGGCTGACGCCGTCAGCGTCGGCGTCAGTGAGACATTGATCGCCCCATCGGCAGGCGTACCGTTAGTCGGCGTATCAGGCACATTATTAAGGGTAGTAAAGAAAGTACCTGTCGAATAAATTGACCACTCGCCATAACTGTCCTGGTAACGGACGCGCCAATAATAAACCGTTCCATTGGACAGGGATGAACCTAAAGTATGACTTGTAAGGTCGGCCACGGCGCCCGAATCATAAAAAGGCGTGCCAAAATCAGCATTATCATCTACCTGCCACTGACTTGCCTGGTGCGTATCTCCCGAATCAGCGTCATAGAAGGCGGATGCCGTCAGCGTCGGCGTAAGGGCTACAGCAGTCGCCGAATTTGCCGGCGTACTGTTAGATGGCGTATCAGGCAAAGTGTTTGTAAGCAGAATACTGCTGACAGTCTGTACGGGCGACCCGGTAACCGTATCGGGATCATCATAGGTAAGGCGCACATTATAGGTTTCTCCCAGCGTCAAAGCGGTGATAGTCGTTGTAAAGGGATTACTGGAACTTGCAAGCGGCCCTGTATGCGTTACGTAGGAGCAGGAAGATGTGACGCAGTACTCTACAAGGAAGGTATTATCATCGTTGCCGTCTCCCGTGTAGGGCATGCTCACAAAAATGGAAGTACTGTTGGCCCCAACGGCAGTCGCCGTACCGGCAGCCGTACTGTCAGGAACAAGGACCGTATGCTCATCAGCGCCCATATCATCGGCATCTCCCGAAGGTCTGGCCTCGCCGTCAATGTCATTTGCAGGCGCATAGGCTGCATTTGCCTGATCAATGACAGGTGAACCGGATTGAATCCTGTAATTGGTAGTATGAACAACAAAGCTCGGGTTTCTTGCCGGATTAATATTTCCACCTTCATCCGTATAGGTTCCACCATTAATTCCGGCAAGGTAGATATCGGAATCACTGATAGTCATAAAATTTTGGGCACCGCACTCCTTATTGGCAATACTGCCGTTACCGGCCGCCGAATTGCCCCAGAAAATGCTGTTTCTCACCGTTATAACAGGCAGATTACATACGTTAAAGACGCCACCATTGCCCGTTGTCGCCTTATTGAAAGCGAAGGTCGTATTAATAAAGGACTGCGTTCCACCGTTCTTCTGCATAACTCCCGCTGTGGCAGCCTCATTGCCTGCAATAATGCAGTTAGTACAGGTAACATTCGTACTGTTCGTACTCATTGCTCCACCGTTAGTAGCGGCAATGTTATTTGTGAAAGTCACATTGGTCATATCAAGGTTGGAGCTATTCAGATAAAGTCCACCACCAGCAGCTGAAGACTGGTTGCCACTAATAACTGAATTGACTATTTCAGTCCCTGCATTTACTCCCAGATAGTAAACACCGCCGCCGGCTCCGGCAGAAGCAACATTGTTACTTATTTCGGAATCTACAATTCTGAAAGTTCCATAGTTGAAATAGGCTCCGGCTCCGGCTCCGTTTCTCGTATTATTGTATATCCTGGTACTCGAAATATTGAGGAACATATCGGCGTCATTAGCGTAAATGCCTCTCTGTGAATTATCATAAATTTCACTGTTGGCAATCTGAATATAGTTTGCACCACTCGTATTGACGGAAACTGCCGTTGAATTATTTCGGAATATGCTGTCCCGAATGACCGTATTATTTCCCCTGAGCACACTAAATCCGATATCGGAACTCATGAGCGTAAATCCACTGACATAACCGTTATTGCTGTCCTGGAATCGCAGCGCAGAGCCCCCGCCGGCAATTTTGGTCAGTTCAGCGCCGCAGACGGACCTTATCGTCCTGTTATGCCTGATTCCAAGATAAACTCCCGTCGTATATTTGGCAGCCGTAAAATCACTATTTGGATAAACAAGCAGTGTAGAAGGATCGCTGGAGGCAGTTACGGCAGTTTGAATTGTTGTATACCATCCGGCGCCGCCTTCGGGCCTTACCTTATAGGGTGTGCCGACCACTGTAACAACACTGGTCATAGTCGGGAACCCGACCGCTTCCGTCATTCCATCAGTGCCATAGAACCTGTAGTTATGAGTACCTGCATTGGTCATATTCCTGGTAAAGGCATAGAGCTTACCATCAGAGCAATCATTATCGCCGGCATCCATAGCCGTCATATTATGCTTCTCACCGGCTTCATAACCGGAAGCATCATTTTCATCGATCCAGACCTGCATATTACCTGCCGGCGGCGGGCAAACATCATTGTCAGGGTCCGTGTAGCTGACCATAAACTGGTAATCAGCGCCCGTTGCTCCCTCAAGAGGCCTTACACCGTCCGTCAAACAGGCCGCTGTTGCCCAATCAAGCGCAGGCGGGCTGTTTGTTCCACCGGTAACCGATAATTGACTATCTTCAGAAGCCGGGCCGGAGGCGGCGGCAAAACCGTCTGAGGCACGGAAGGTGTAATTCAATGTGCCATCGCCTGCATTGGAAAGGTTAGTGCTATACACATAGAACTTGCCATCGGAACAGCTTGTATCACCGGGATTAACAGCGCTCATGTTAAACATTTCCCCACCTTCGTAACTGTTAACATCATTAGCGTCTATCCATACCTGCATATCACCGGCCGCCGGCGGACATTCATCATCATTGTCGGTGTAGCTTACCCTGAAAACAAACTTGCTTCCATTGCTGCCTCTGTCGGGATTGACACCATCCTCTACATAGTATTTTTCTGCCGTCCAGTCGAGTACAGGACTATTGTTCACTATGGCAATACTGTTATTAATCGTCGGGTCACCGGTTGCCTCTTTCGTGCCGTCAGATGCATAGAAACGGTATTTAATGGTGTTATCACCGCCTTTGTAAATCCTGATTACCTTTGAATATTCATTACCGTCGGTGTAATTACCATCGCCCGAATTGGCAGGTATCATGTCAAACTTTTCAGTTGCTTCATAACCACCAATACCTGCATTATCATCGTCAACATCAATCCAGACCTGTACAGAGCCTGGGGCGAGGTTTCTCGTGTCTGTGTACTTGACACGGAATTCGAAATAGGCGCCACCGACGCCACTATCAGGATTGGCGCCATCGGCAATAAAGTTCCCATCTCCCGTCCAGTCAAGCTGAGGGGCCGTCGTCAGGTTTTTGAAGGGATTTCTTATGGTTCCTACCGTGTTATTATTGAAGTGGCAATGAGTACAAAGGACATTTGCCGCCGTTGCGCCTCTGTAAATAGCGCCTGTGCTTGCCGACAGCGGCAGATCTTCAGGTGACGGCGGATCTGTATTGGTCGTATCGAAGTAAACAACATCATCATTCCTGTACCAGACCTTGATACCCTCATTTCTGCCCATCAAGGAGGCATCTCTAATCATTGCCAGCTGCGTGGAACCATGAACATTATGACAAACAAGACAGGTTATGCGGCTGTTTAAGGTTCCTAGATCATAAGCTGCGCCATCATAATCCGCGACATAACGATTATTTGTCTGTACAAGATGATACTCATGTCTGTTAATACTCGTGGTCAACGTAAAATTGGCCGTCAAAAAATTCGTTTGCGTCGATGCGGCAATGAGGAAAGGCGCAGAATCGTGGCAACTGAAACATAACCTGTAGTCTGAAGCATCACTGGCTGTGGTGCGGGGAACCTCCATGGGATTTAGTCCGCCCACAAGCCTTAACCTGTAGCCGGCCTGGTACTCGACACTATCACAACCATCACTGCAATCGAATGTTCTGGCATTGCCATCGATATGAGGCAGTGTAATATTGTGACAATCAGGACAATTCTTGCCGGGGCCACTCTTGATTCCACCACTTGACGGAACCGTCTCGTTTGCAGGAAGACCATGGCCTGTCTTGTAAAAACCGTATCCCTGACCGTAGGTATAGATGCTTGTCTCATTGCCTATAACATTTGGCGCTGAAATATTGCTGAAGTTTGGAACATAGGATGACGCATCATCATGACAACCTGCACACCACTTTTCCTTCCCTGCCTTAAGGGCCGTATTATTATTGTATACTCCACCACTATGCCAGTTGTTCTTCGCCCCAACGGATGGATCATCGACACCGTCATAAGATCCTGCGGGACTATGACAGGCATCACAGACATCGGTTTCAGACAGGTTAAACCTGCCGTCACCGTTGGCATCCGTTCCTGATTTAAAGTAAGGAATATTGTTGATATCATGGCAAGTACTGCAATAAACTGCAGGTCCTCTCTTGTCATCGGCATCCGTTTCGGTATGGGTCGAATGTGGCGTCGCCGTTCCGGCGCCCATGCTTGAAAGAGAGCCGAAGGTTACCGGCAGTTGCATATCAGGATCATAAAGGGTTCCTTTCTCGTGGCCATGACAGGCAACACAACCCGTTCCGCCGGCGCCACCGCTGCCACCGCTGATTCCGTGGGCAAAACCACCCCGGTGATTATGGCAGGTTGGCGTACATCTCTTGCCCGCAGCGCCACCAATATTGCTATGCAGTTGATCGGAAGCCCCGCCAAAGCCCTCCTGCCTGAAATGGGATGTCTTCGTATGACAGGCCTGGCAGAGACTGTAAATACTGCTGTTGGCAAAACTGTCGGCATTAGAGTGGTTCCTGAAAACCACCGTCGATTTATTGAAGAAGGCATTCCTTCGTCCTTTATCGTCACTGCCGCCGGTATGCACCTTGTCATGGATCATGGCAATATTACCGTCACCGTGCGGATCGTGGCAGTCGATACATTTGGGCGCTATACGCCAGCTTGTATGGTTCTGGTAGCCTCCCGCTTCAGACATGCCTGTAAAGGTATGGCTTTTGATACCGGTTATGCTCGAGAAGGCCCCCTGCAACTGGGCGCCAGAACCGTGACAGCTGAGACAGAACGTATCGGGATCACCCGAAATTTGGGTCCTGAAAGGCTTTTCAGCCCCGCCGTGAGGCGCCGTTTGATCATGGCAATCCTTACAGACCCTGTCGGCGCCCCCATTACCCGTTATATCGTAATTTCCTGTCGTCCTGCCATGACCACGGACAGTGAAATCACTCGTATAGATTTGTGCAACGACACCCGTAAAGTTGGTCCACCGGGCATAGTCATCCACATCATAGGCATTGCCGTGGCAACTTTCACATTCAATGGTATTACCCCAGGGAGGTGTAATATTACCGCCATGACAGCTCGCATTATCACAGGTGTGGCTACCGGAATCGTAGTTTGGATCACCTGCATCGTAGGTGGGCAACAAATCAATATTATAGACCTTATCCACATGGGTGGCCGTACTGCCGATGGTGGACGAGTTGGCCAGCGTTACACTATGGCAGGTGTAGCACTCTACATTGTTTTTGATAACATGCGTCTCGTGGCTGTTCCCCTTGGGGCTTCCCGTCGTATAGTCAGGCATGGCCTTGCGCCAGTCGCTGTAACTATTATTTCCATGGCAGTAATTACAGCCAATGGCGGCCCCCCAGGTAGGCGTCATGTTAGGAGCGCCGGCGGAATCATCGAAGGGCGCAATCCGGTCCGTTCCCCGGCTGTGGCAATAGAGGTTGTCACACTGTCTCGGAC
>Ga0224514_10000169_pt1 | contig 20819 bp, 29 predicted proteins | sample SF_May12_sed_USG_3_FD_169107 | JGI IMG/M metagenome (GOLD analysis project Ga0224514, IMG submission 169107) | Sediment microbial communities from San Francisco Bay, California, United States - SF_May12_sed_USGS_24 | ecosystem: Environmental > Aquatic > Marine > Sediment | place: USA... | reverse complement strand
GTAAGTTACTGATTAGCTTGCTTTTTTATTTTCGGAAAAGGGGTAAAGCGGGGTAATATGCAGGTACCCTATATATATAGGGTGTAGGTGGAGGCGTGGTGGGTTAGGCTTTTGGCGGCGGCTTGCCTCCAAAAACTTGGATGATTAGGGGGGAAAGGTTTTTGATCGTCCGCTCACCGAACAAAAAGCCCAAGACAAGCAGGTTGATCACGATCATGGCTGTCTGCTGCTGTTCTGTGAAATCGTGAGCACCAAAGAACCACTGATAATCCATTACCATGGTAAGGAACCCCCAGGCGGGTCGCTGGAGGCCTCGCAGGAAGATCACAACACGCCCCACGACGGGGAGCGCCTTAAGGTCTGCGGCGGTGCCCTCTTGTTCACGAATTCGTTGATCTAGCTGTGCCGTGGCCTCGGCAATGGCACGGTTCGCCTCCATCTCTTTTTCGTGGAGGAGCCGCTGCAAGCCCTGCTCTGCCTTCAGCTTGGCTTCTGGTGACATATCTGGCGGGAAGTATGCCATGACAGTCTCTTTGACTTCTTTGAAAAAGGAGCCGCCGACAAAGCTTGAAAGACTGTCCAGCATGCCCATTATTTTTTGCCGTGACGAAAAGCCAGCCACATCAGTGCGTGGGGTACTATTACCATCGCTACCAATACTGCCAGGAAAATAGCTGGCGAGATCGTTGCTGCCTCGAATCCAAAAGCGCACATCACTTTCCCCCCTCGCGGAACCTATCCCAATCGAAAAGTGGCCCAGGGTCACGCTTGCGCCGTGGCGCCACGTCAGAGTGGCCTACGACGTTTGACATTGATATATTAAGCTCATTTGTTAGGTTAGTGCAAAGTTTTTGCAGCGCGTCGTACTGCGCGTCGGTGTAGCCACTATTATGCGTCGCCACCAACTCTATACCAAGGAAGTTCCTGTTAAGATTCCGCCACTTTTTCCATTTTGATTTGCCTGCATGGAAGGCGCGGAAATTTATTGGCACTAGCTCAATAACGTTGCCGTAACGATCAATAAGGAAGTGCGCCGAGAGCTTGTAATCTTCAAAGATTTTTACGATCTCATCAACATCATCCCACGCATCTGGAGCCGTGTTGATCGCGCTTATGTAATGTATGATGATTCCTTCCGGAGTCAAGATGGGGTACTTTGAATAACAGTTCTTTGGCAAAGGTCGCTTGATCATCTTAGAACCCTATTCCGATCGTATAGAGTAGTCCGGAAATGATCGCGGCAAAAAATACCATAACCGCTGACACCGCTTTAACGATACTTGATATTTCTTTGACCGTTCCGACGAAGCCTTGGAACTCTTTGTATGCTTGTAGTGGCATCCTCGTTTCCTCCCTTAGTTCGTGAATACATTTCTCAAGCGTACCAAGCTTGTGCGATATCTCCGCCGTCTGCTTAACCTGGCTCTGCATAGTTTCGTAGATCCAGTCTATGCGGCTATCAGTATATCTGCGCTGCGGATGCGTTGGTTGCGTGGGCATGGGTCACCTACTCACTAATCTTCAAGCTGTAGCCGCGATTGCTCGACTTCTGTTATGAATTCATTGTGCGGCGTCATGGCTTCCTCCCAGCGCTGGGGGATCTCCGTCGTGGCGGCTTCAAAATCCGCCTCATGCGTCGCCAATATTTGATTGATTTGATTTGTGGTTGTGTATATAGCTGCTGATGATACTAAAAAAGCTGGAGTGCTTTGCAGGCTACGGAGCAAGGTTTCAATGGCTAATAAACCTCGCGTCAAGCTTGAGACTGCTGCCGTGCGGGTGGCGTATAGGTGTTTTATTGCGCTCACGCCGCTGCTGTTGATTCTGTCCACTACCGCTTGAATTTTCCTGTCTTGCGCTCCAGTTTCCGTTCCGGCATCTGCGCCAATAAAATCATAATAGTTGGCAATATCTTCCACGAACTTCAATCTGATCGTATTAAAATCATCGTAGCTAGGGTTATTGAATTCGCCGCCTGTCCTTTGCTCGCCGTAGAGTAAATCATTGTCCTTGACTTTAATTGTGTAATCACTAGAAAAGCTGTAAGCATCTTTTATGGCTAAAGATGCAATCACAGGATCAATCAAGAAGTCTCGAACCAGATCTGCGAATTCAACATACTCTCTTACCCCTACCGACTCTCCTTCATTATCAATGTAACCAGTCAGGTCAAGCTTAAAGGCATACCCATAACTAAACAGTTCATCTACCAAGCTGCGGCAGTTTGATTTAATTTTATCAATAGCCTCTTGCCCAGCACGAATAACAGCCTGGACTTCTATCTCTTTCTCGCTCGGCGCCTCCTCATTTGCATCAAAAACAGTCCCCTCGACATCATCAATGTCTTCGCCACCGGGCAAAGTGAAATACAGTACACCTTTCAAATAAACTGGATCAATCAATCCATGCGCGGCGATAACAGAAGCAATGTCTGCATTCACGTCAATAGGGACTTTGTATTGATTTCCAGAAATATGTGACGATTCGTGTGCCATTTTGTATCTCCTCCATCAAATCCAATCGTGGATAATGATAGCTAAAAAGTTATTGACGTCCGTGCTGCTGATGTTCAGCGTAGTGCCTGACGATTGTCGCACCATAGATCGTGCGTAAACGCCCGTGCCGCTTTCGGCGTCTGCGTTTGATGCTACGAGATACGTGGATGTGCCTGGCACTGGGACTGTTCTGCTTATGCCAAACCCAGCGGATACGATGTCCGCTTGCAATTCGCGGTAACCGTTGGGATTAGAACCCCAGCGTATCCCTGCGTACACGCTCAATGAGCATGCGCCGTTCGGATCAAAGCGGCTGTTTGCGGCATCCCACAGTTCTGTATCCCCGCTGATGTTGGTAAAATTTAGCTGCGTTAGCACATCATTCGGGGCGGTGCCGTTGTCGGGGCTGTCCGCATAGGCGGCAGGCAGGTATAGCTTTAGTGCGAGGAACTTTCCGAGCGCATCATTGTACTGCGCCACCACGGTTTCTTTTGTGTTTATTGCAAGCGGCGCAATCGCGTTATCGCCTTTGGTGCGTATGTCCTTACTACCAAGCCCTGCGACGTTTACGGTAGAGCCGCCAGTGCTTGTGTTCGTCGGTAAAAATCTAATTAACATCCCGTCAGTGTAAGCTATTGGCGCAGCCCCCGTAGGCGTTAGCACGTAGTTGTTGGCTGTGCCTGAATCTATGTAGTAGTCTCCGCCGGTAGCTGCTCCACCTCCATCTGAATCAAAAAGTCCTTGCGACCTTATCCATTCGGTCTCGCCACCGCTTTCAATCTTTAGATCGTACAACCCATCAGCAGCCGCGAACTCGATCTCTCCTTCTGACCTGTTTAAGCCAGTTAGAAATGGGTTGATCTGCGCGTTGCCTTGATAGTCAAAAATGGCAGCGGTTGTGCCGATAGTAGTGTAAACGGTAACAACGGCTCCGTTGATGGGAGTGCCCCTATTCTTGTCTAAGTATGATCTTGTATATAGTTCCATTGTTGTTTACCTATGCCAAGAGTGACACAATAAAATCGTTGATATAAATAATATCACTACCGCTGCCACTTCCAATGCGCGCCTCTAAATTTAATTTAGTAGCGCCGCCTAATGCTGGATCTGGATCAGCGGCAATGCCAGTAATTAGCAAAAGATTTTCACCGGCAGACAGTAGCGATGAAGTGTAAAGCACATTGCCTAAAGATGTGATGATGCGAATTTCCGCATCATCATCTGGCGGATCAAACGTGTAGTCATACCTCAGCTTAATATTCAAAGTTTGGCTTGCGTCAAAAGTCATAAATTCAATGAACTGGCTTATTGCATTTGAAGAAGCTGAAGTAGTTGATCCATATCGAAACGGCAGCCAAGCATCGCGCCCCCAAGCTGCGTAAAAAAGAGTTCCCCCTGAAGAATTAAATGGGGACACTTCAAAAACATTTAATGATGAAGCAATCGTGATTAAATCTTTTACCCCATTTGATAGCGAGTCGACAGCTATACGTGGCGCGCCTGTGCTGCCTTCCGAAATGGCGATGGGGTTATCCCGCAAGCGTGAAAAGAGGGAAGTATCGCCCGGCGATTCGGGGTCTATATCGCCATCAGGAATTGTCACATAACTTGCCATTGTTCTACCTCAAATGATTTTATAGTTAGGTTCGCCATCGGGAAAGTATGTACCATTGTAACCTACAAAGCCGTACTGCGCTCGCTGTTCGTCAGTTGCGCTTGAGTAGTCTGCCAGCCCGTTCGGTGCAATTTTCCAGTAGCGCCCGGAGAAGAATGAACGCTTGGCGGTTATGTGCAGGATCTCTCCGCCTGTTTGTGCGTCAGGCACTATACTTGTAACCTGAAACTTGCGCGGCTCATCAGCCCCACGCGCATCCTGTAGCTGCCAAGCGTTGACGTTTATTAGCTCACCCAAGCGCACGGAAGAGTCATCTTTCCGTGTGATTGAAAACTTTATCTCTTCTGGCGCGAAAGAGTATCTGTTGAGTAGTTTGCCAGCGAGTTGTAATGCTTGTGCGCCGTCTCGCATCCACCGTGATTTTATCGTTTTAACTTTTACCGCATTTAACCTATCGGCGCTCTCAATGTCGGAGTTTTTTTGAATTAAAATACTTGAGAAGTTTCTAGTATCTTCGTTGTCGGTGTAGTCTATTTTGTTATAAAAGATTGTGATCTGCGTTAGCCGCTCCTTCGGCATGTACTTAACTTGCACGCTGTCCTCTATAATATCCGTCGCATAACTTAGCGTAGGCGTTTCGCCGCCTCTGTCTGGTGAGATTGCGCGGACAAAAACTTTTTGTTCTTCAGCGTTCCACCACACGTCAAAGAGGAACTGCTCGGTTAACTCTGCAATTACTTTTTTTACCTCTTCAGGCTTGGTTAAAATCCCGTAAACATTTGATGTTGATAACCATTCTTTTTCTTCGTCCCAATTATCGCCGGGGTTTCCGTAGGGTATATAACCGGCTGGTATCTTCGCGCCGTTGACCAGTAAGTCGTAGAGCACGTCTAGTACATTCTGATCGTTGTATGGTACGCATTGCTGCACCGTGTCGCCTAAATCATGGGCAACTGCTGTGGTGTCCCAGTCTCCTCGGTTCACAAGGAACAAGTCGTTAACGCGCTGGAACAGCATAACCTCTTCCCCAATGATGAGCGTGCCGCCTGTGGCATACTCATCCCCTACGCCTGCCGGGGTTACCGTAAAGGCGGTATCGGCATCAGATATGGCAGCGCTTAGCTCACCATTCGACGCGACGGGGTACTGCGATTTTTCCTTGTACGTTTTTGTTAAAATATCTTTAGCCGTAATTGCCACCTTGCCGTTGGAGGAAGCGTCGATACTGTCAAGCTCGAATACCTCGGACTTAAAATTATTTATATCAAACTCGCCACCCAGGAACCCGTAGTAATGCCGCATAGTGCGGCCCTCGTAGAACTCATTACGCTTGAGCCATTTCCCCCAGTATGTGCCTTGTTTCATAGGGTCGTAGGTGCGTTCAGATACATACTTATCAACTCCGCGATCGTGGTAGGGGAAGTCTTTGATCTGAACCTTTGCGACAAAGCGGTTCCCCAGCCCGCGCCCCGAAGTAATGGAGTTTGAGGCGATGTTAACCTTGCCAATAATGGCGGGTATCATGTTTTCGCCAACAGGGATGTTCTCGCGGCTCTCGCAAAACCTGTATGCCTTTTCTCCCTTCTCATAATTGTCTAAATCGTTGCAAGTTTGGATCGTGTTAAAACACTTAGCATCGCCTGTTTGCGTGGCGGTGCATGGCGCTACTCCGTGGGTTAGTGGGCAGGAGTCAACTACCAACTCCACGAAAGAGAAAGGCTCACTACTGATGGACTTCTTCTTATCGTCGTAGCTCATCGCTGGCCCTCAAAATCTATGGAGGCGCTCAAGTAGTTTTTGCTCTGCCAACGCGGCGCATCAATGTCGTTTTTAACGTAACACAATACAACCTCGTTGCTGTGGTTTATAGGGTCCCAAGAGAAAAGGAAAGGCCGCTGGAACTCTTGCACATAGTCAACAAACGGAATCCACTTTGAATAAATAAAGCGCTCAGTTAGATTTATGATTCGGATGCTTCCCTCTATACCCTTGCGTAGAATCGTGCCTGATATGTACTGCCCTGCGTCGGATTTATAAGTCTTGGTTTCGATCTTCCGATTATAAAATGGCGAGGCAAAGTTTGGAGGCAACCCAAGCTCAAGGTTCATCACCTGCGACAAGATCAACCCACCAATATACACATCTTCTTCAGTCCATATGTAGATGCGCCAATACTTTGATATTTTGTCTGAGAAAGTATAAAAATTTGCGCCGTCGTTCAGCGGCGCACGGTCGCGGGCGATCTGCCAAGTTATCCCGTCATCTGAAAATTGAACACTAAAGCTGGCGTCTTGATTAGACTTTACTGCGTAGAACCCGACGCAATTCGCAACCTTAGTTTGTTCTGATTCCGCTTTTATCCAGCTATCTTCACTGATAGCCCAGGAGTCATAGGTTAGTCCGTCCACCGCGTTCTCAGGCGGGAACCCGTCAATATAGTTTAGTGCGGACAGGGTTACCTCCTGCTCAAAGATTCCACCGTAAAGAATCGAGCCGTAGGCGTTCTGGCTTGCATTACCGATGGAGGCTGTAGCCATAAATGACATTAGGTTGTTATCCTTGTGTCGCTGCCCATTTCTTGGAGCGTCTCAGCCATACTTAATGCGAACTCGCGCAGAGCTTCGCTGTGGATGCCTGTGCCCACATCATTAATACGTATTTCTTTAACTGTGCGCTTCTCCTCTTCCTCCAGCCCCTCCGGTGTGGCCGTAGAACCTTCTGGCAGGGTTGGCGTGGGGATGGTAGGCGAGCCGCCGCCACCAGCAGAAGTTGAGCCGCTGGGCGAACTGCCGAAGGTTGAGGACTTGATCTTGGATATTTGAGCCGCCCCTGCAAGCGCCATCTTTGCGGCAGGCAAGATGCCCCAAGGGAAGCCGCCAGCATTACGATATGATTGCACTATGGCATCGGGCAAGTTAACTGCTGCATTAGCTAAAGCAAAGGCTTTTTGAACTGCAAACATCTTCTTGCTTGTTTTTGCGGAATTTGAAAATGCCAGCGCACCGTAACGCGCCATTGTTGTAAAGTTGCCGCGCACCAAGCCCTCATTAAATTTAATGATTGCTTCTTGCGAGCCTGTTTCAAGATTGTACAAGTTATCCCAATATGCTTTTTTCTCTTCCAGCTTCCGCGCATCCAACTCACTCTGCCGCGCCAGTTGTTCCTCCTCCATTATTGCAGTGTCTAACATATCATTCATCTCGGTTTCTTCTTCCGCCGCCGCTTTCAATGCGGCGCGCTCTTGTTCCACTTCCAATAGCTGCTTTTGTGTTTCTAAATTTTGTAGATCCGTCTCCTCTTTTTGCTTTTGTTTTTCCAATTGCTCATCATCAGTTTCCCAAACAGCCGCAATCTGCAATTCAATGTCAGCCAACTTGCCTGCATAACTATCTAGCGCAGCACCTGCTCGGTCAAAGTTGCCAGATAGCGCTTCCCACAACGCTGCCAATATCACAGTAACCGAAGCAATAGCTTTTTCAATTTGAAGAATCACTGTCTCCACAGACTTGCCTGCGAACCCCATAAGCTGAACAACTGTGCGCAACGCTGGATCAAACATCTTTCCCAAAGTTAACGACACACTTTCCCACGCAGACCCCATCTCCTTAATATCGCCATCCAGGTTATCTACATTGGTTCTGGCCTGGTCGAAAGCGGTAGTGGTGCCGGTCAGCTTCTTTGTCAACACATCCAAGCTATCTGCTTGTTCAATTAAAGCGGTGGCGGCAGTGATTGATTCAAGCCCAAACAACTCCATCTTTTCCGTGGTGGTAAGGTTGGCGGCCTGTAGATTCTGAAACGCTTTTGCAAGTCCCACCATCTCCGGGTTGAACTCGGAGCGGGACTGCTTGGTTAGCTTGAGTAGCGCCCCACGTAGCCCTGTGCCAGCCTCACCGCCCTTGATCGATACATTGGCAAGAGCTTGGATTGCTGCGTTGGTTTCTTCAAAAGTTAGATTTAATGAAGCGGAAACTGCACCAACATTTTTCAAAGCAACGGCTGTATCTTGTATCTCACTTGCGCCGAACTTCGCGCCAGCGGCAAGCACGTTCATAAACCTGGCGGACTCTTCTGCGCCTGCGTTAAATTGGTTCAGTGATCCGCCGAGCGTCTTGGCTGCATCGGATAACTCCATACCGGACGCCTCGGCAAGCGTCAAAACGTTTTTAGTAACTTGTGCCAGCGCCTCGCTGCTTTCCAGCAAGTCAGGTTTTGCCGACGCCACCAACTTAAAAGCGGTAACGATTTCATTGGCGCTGAACGTGGTAGTGCGGCCAAGTTGCCGTGCCGTCTTGTCTAGGTATTCAAGCTGGCGGCCTGTTGCGCCGGTGATCGCGGAGAGTTCGCTTAGGGCTTTCGTGTATTGTCGTTGGGCGTCGGCCACTTGCTTAAAAACTGCAGCCAACCCAGCGACAATGGCGAGGCTCTTCATGGCCTTTGCTAGTTTGCCTGACTCCTTTGACATACGCCCCAAAGAGCTAGACGCCTTATCCACGTCCCTGCTATCAATCGACAACCCAATGTCTACAACATCAGTCATGGCCGCAATATCCTAACCATCTTGCGTAGCTTTTCGTCAACGTCAGGCGCTGCAACTTTGCCCCCAGGCTCCGGGCAATTTTTATCAGTCGATCTCATGTGTTGCAGCACGTATGCCTCCGATAACATCTTCAAAGCCTTTGCATCTCGCGGCTCTAGCCGTAACCCTGTAGCATCCTGCCACGCCACTATATCAACCCATGTATTCGGTGCCAGGTCACTTCCTGCCAGCTTCGCCTCGCCAAGCTCCGCGAGGTAATCAATTAAGTACCTCATGTTACCTAGTGCAGGCATCTTGTATTTGACGCCTTGTCGCCTTAACATATCGTTCCTTGTCGGCCCTCCTCCTCTTGGCGATGCAAACAACCACGCCATTTTTTCAACGTACAACCGAACGTCTTTTAACTTTCGGTAAAAAAATTTGTACGATCCTCAACAAACTCATCCACCTGTTCGCGCACCCACAGCATTGTCTTAAACAACATCAGCGCATTCTCTTCGGTATGCTTTAGCTCTTTGCCATCGTATACGATTCCATGCCATCCCACCACACACGAAGCAAGCAATTCGCAGACAGTATTTTCCGTGAAGGAGAAGCCCTTTTTATCTTTGTTCTTCATCATGCTTTTGACGCGGGCATTCTGAATCTCGTACTGCTTTTTTCGATACTTTGAGGAGTCCGCACCAAGCATCGTTATGGTGATCTCTTTGCCCTTATCCGTCAGCAAGACCTCATCAGTCAGCGGGTGGCGTAGCTTCATAACTGCGCCAGTCTCAGCATTGTTAGTGCTTAGCGTACTTAGGTCCATACGTCCTCCTAAACGATCTCAGTAAACAATGATTCAGGCGATACCGCCAACTCCATCATGGAGGTCTCTACTGCGCCTGCCGCGATAGACCCCACGCCATACTTAATCACTTGCGCGGTAAAGTAAATAATATCGCCTGACGCCAGAGTGATCTTGAAGGAGTAACACTGCTTCAGCGCAAGCGCAGATTCCAAGAGCGCTTGGCCAGCATCGCTGGACACGCGGCCAAGGTTTATAGCAATGTTGGCAATGTCGTATGTGTCCTTTAGCTTTTGCGGGTAGTCACGATCAACCGTTTGATGGTTGACCACTTCAAATGCTTTGGCAATCTCGCCAATGTCTATCACCTCGGACACCGTGGTGAAAGTCAGTGACGGGTAGCCGGTGGTCGGGTCATCGTCGTAAGTATCTGGAAGCCCTGCGGAAGCGGCTACCAGCGTTTTAATGTTAGTGGTTACGTCTGTAGTACTCATCTTTAATACTCCTCTACCTGCTTACAAAAGACCTATGGTCTATGCGTAGAACCATTGTCATGAAGCCGCCTGCGATCAAAAGGCGGTTCTGCCTGTTCGATTCGATAATAACCTTTTGACCATCATACACCAACCGCTTGCCGATTGTGAAAATGTCTTTGATTATAGTCTCCACCTTCTGCTTCATCGCTATCCCTCCAGTGTCAGAGGGATAATATAAGTTAATTTGAAACGTCCCTAAGTAATCGTCAGAGTCATTCAAAGAGAACGGCTGCGTGTCGGCAGATAGGTTCTTGTTTTCGATATATGGCCGATCTGCTTGCGGCAAATATGTCCCATTTTCGTGTACATATTCCACGCCATTCCATACTGAAAAGTTGCCGTTCTCATGCACGATATCAAGCTGCAAGTTTCCGTCAAGTAGCGCTTGTACCAATGCTTGCTCGGTTCTTAGGCTCATATCAAACGGAGCCTCCGCGCCTCTTTCTTTAAGATGCTTTCGAAGCGGCGTACATTTTCAGCAACCATGCCGTCCTCATTTTCGTACACTTCTGCATATGGCAGGTTATTGGTAAAAAACGTCTTGCCGCTTTCGGTTGCTTTGTCTGTAATCTCCTGCTTCTTTGCCTCGCCTTTTTTGTCCACGTCGTCGGTAACATCAAGTGAAGCGCTGCCCTCTTGAATATTCCAATTGCCCTTCAGCCTTCCAGTGTCAACTCTAGTGTCATCAACTATTGCACTAAATAGTTTTATCTTAACACCCTTGGCAAGTGTGCCGATACGCATACCTTTATCCTTGGCAATCTTGGCCAGCATGTTGTGCCAGTTTGGATTCGTTTTTACTTTCATCACTTTCGCACTTGGATAAAACTTACAATATTTATATTGGCTGGCTTGGCTTGCTTGTTATCAATCACTCGCCACTCTTCCCCATCAAAAACTATTCTATCCGACGGCGAAACAATTTCAGAGTTATCAACCACAACCAGCCTATCTCCTTCTATGATCCGCACACCGTCAATATCTTTATCTTCATAATTGATTACAACGCCAGTTGTAGCTATCTCTGTTCTTGTCCCTTCCGTAAGCACTCCGGTAACCGGGTCGTTAAAGCGTCCTTCATATCTAACAATTGTTATCGTCTTACCGAACCGCAACAACAACCCTGCGGCAGTCTCACTTAACTTGATATAAAAATCATCACTCATGCGCGGACACCGGAGATCCGCATATAACTTGCCCGCAGCAGTTGGCTCATAATGCTGTCGCCTTGGCTGTATTGCCGTGTGCTGCTTCCGCTTGAATCGCCGACCGCGTACTCAACTTTAACCGCGCCTTCTACTCGCTCACTTTTTACCAGTTGGTTAGGATTGTTCGGGCGATTCCACAAGCTCACGCCTGCGCTTATGTCTAAGGCATACCAAAGTTGTGCATCTATAACCTGCGTAGGTATCTCGTCATTTGCCCAATAGAAGTCATTGATATACAGATCGTAGCGTGGGTAAGCCATTGGCTGATCGCGCTCTACCCTGTAACCGATTAAGTTTTGTTCGTGCTGGTCTATGTACTCTGCCGCTTGGCGCAACTGAACATCAAGCTCATCCCCGTCTACCAAAGTGATGCCGTTTTTTTCGGCAAAAATAATATAGTCAGCGCGGGAAACGTAGCTATCTGCGCCGGGAACGATTGAGCCATCTTCAATGATTAGAGGCATCGCGCTATAGCACCACGTAGCCTTGCACTCTGACGTTCATCGACAACAAGCTGGTTAGATCGTCGCGCACCTGGAACTCCAAGAAGTCTCCACTGTCATAATCAAGCAGCACGCCAGGAGCGATCCGATTGAATGACCCGCGTGCAGTTGTTCCGTAAGTGCCGCCGCCGCCGGAGCGGGTATCGTAATCAAGGTCGTAAACGTCAGTTTTAATTGATGCGTTAGAAGTCCAGTTGGCAAAGGTGTTATACACGCCCCCGACACGGAACCTGATCAAAAAACCATTAGTTAGAGGCGGCAGATCCCCGAACTTCCCGTTATCCCCGGCGCTTGAATGCGTCATTGACACAATCATTCTGGATACGTCTAGCGCGCTGCCCTCGTTTGGCGTTACACGGTACACAACCGGGCTGACCAATGTGCCCACCGCAGACTCCAAGGCAACCATTACTTTCCTAACTTCAGTGCCCACTGCCCAGCTTAAATCAACGTAGGAATCTAGCGTCAACTGGTTGCTTGATATGGCTAATATTTTGTAGCGATGCCCGTCGTTATTTGGCTCGCCACCGATAGCGATAAAGTCGTTAACCGAAAAGATGGAGCCATCATCAACATCAATTAGGTAGTCCAGCCCTGCAACGATTGCGGTAGTGGTGGTGGTTACGGTTGCGGTCTTGAGTTCTGCCAAGATGTTTACAAGTTGAGTAGCTTCAGCCCCAGGCTTAACCGGTAACGGATTATCAAGTGAGACGATCTTCGGGTTCGTCCCACTTTGATCTTGTGGGACGGTGATGAAAGTACCGATGCGGTTAGTCTGTGACATTACTTCTTATACCTGCCCCGCGCTTTAGCTGTAGGCTCTTGCGGCTCCTCAGCTTGCGGCTCCTGCTTTTTTGGGGGTTGTTTTTTGAACCTTGCAGTGTCGGCTTCGTTTACTATATAGCTACCGATTTTTACTGTCTTGATTTTCATGCTACACGCTCCTCAAAATAGAGCGAGACTCCTGCGTTCGCAAGCCAGGAGCCTCGCAGCGATTTAACCCAGCAAGATCGCAGCGTGTTCGGGCTTGATCATGGATTGGCCCCAAGCCATCGCCACCTCGTACTGAATTTGACGATATTGCCTGTACATGGACACCTCAAACGAAAGACCGGAGCGCGGATCGGTGACAGTCATTCTGTCGTCCGCCGAGTCACCGCCTTGCGGCAACGCTGGAGCGCGTGTAGCCAGGACAATCGCGGTTGGTGCGAATGCTATGTTTCGCGCCGATACATCAGTCCCGGAGAGCACTACGCCAGCAGCTACATCCTGCATCAGGCCGGGTGCCGTGAGGATAATATCGCCAGTTGAAGATGCGCCAATGGTTACATCAGCCGCAACAAGGTACTGGCTCGTATCGCCTGCAAAGGTAATGATATCGCCAGCCACCAAAGCTACTGCGCCAGAGCCGTCGGTGGTGACGTTAACGGTAGTTTCTTTTGCTGCCGTGTTCGCCGTGACAGATACGGTATCGGTGATGCCGTTTGAACCAAAGGCAGGAAGGATTCCAGCGGATTCCTTGATGAAAAATCCACTATGCTCCAGCAGCGTTCCTTGCCTCAACATCTCATCGCTGCCAGCGATATCCACGCGGGACTGTAGCCCCTTCATCTTCGCACCAGCAGCGGTGTTGATGATCAACATATTTCCGCTCGTTGGCGCACCGTTGTCCAAAAGGATCTTCGCAGTGTAAGACGAATCGGAGAAGTCGCCAGCAGTTGCAAAAGGCGTGGTGCCAGCAGTACCCCAAGCGCGGCTTGCGTATTTTTGCAAGCCCGTTAGATCGCTTTCGATCTCGTTGGTCAAAGTTCGCATACCTTGTGCAAACTGATCGCGCAAGATCACATTGTAAGAGGCTCCGTTGTTATCCAAGCCTCGCGTCTCTTCGCCATTCCAGCGGATCGGTACACGCTTGGCTTTGGTGATCGTGATGGTTGCGTTGCCAATCTCTTGATCGCCATCGTCCGGAGGCGTTACAGCGGGGACAATATCGACAGATGCAGCTGCGGGGGCCACAGGACTGCGTACAGTTTGTCCAACAGCCGCACGGTCAGCGGTAGCGTCGCGTGTGACGGAGGTGATCATGCCTACGAGTTCGCGGGACACAACGTCCAGCGCAGAGTAAAGATCGGGGATCAGATCGGTAAGCGTGTTAGCCATTGCCTTATTCTCCAAGGTTGAATGAAAAATTATTTATCTTTTTCAAGTCACGGACTTGGCAAATAGGCACGGCCTTTTTGCATTGATTATCGGAGCCTACCACGCTTTTTGCAAAAAGTAAACCCCCGAAAAATCGCTATTTAATCATGCACTTGGCCTTTCTCAGTGGTGACAAACTCACGCTTGGCCACATCGGACAACTTGTCAAATGCCTCGCGTTTCATTGTTTTAACCGCCGCCCCTTCGCCTTTGCCGGACGGCGAGCCGGTGCCGTTCGCGGCAGATCCTTTGAGCACTGGCGCAAAGGCGGCATTGGCTACAATCTCCTCTTTTAGCTTGTCCAAAGACTGCGTGGACTTTACGCCGCCGACGGTAACGTGGACCTTGGAAACGCCATCTTCCGAAGTTGCGCCAAGGCGTGCGCGTATGTGCGGCATCAGTACATCGGCGGAGCCATCCAGTGCGATCTCGCTTGCCAAAGCGCGCGCAGCCGCATCAATAACGGTTGTCTCCATCGCCTTGACATCCGAGGCATACTTGGCCTCTATTTTTGCCAACTTTTCCTCATATGATGCCATAGCTTTCTCCGCTTCTTCGCTACTTTTGCCGGTGTCTTTTTTCTCAATCTCGCCGAGCTTTTTTTCGGTTTCTTTCAGATGTTTTTCGGCTTCTGCGTGCTTGGCCTTGTACCGCTCAAGCTCTGCTTCCGCCGCTTGCTGCTTTGCCTCAAGCGCCGCGATTGCAGCGGCTTGATCTTCAGCTTTGTTGTCGTCAGTTTCTTTGCTTTCTTCTTCGCTCATCGCTTACACCTCCGTAGCTCTTCAATAACATCACCCAACGCCAGCAGCCTCAAGCATTTGGCCAAGTCTCCAAAGTCTGCGTCTGCCTTTTCCAAGGCTTTGTCGTTAACGCTGAATTCTTCTTCCATTATTTGCCCTCCGCCTCGCCGAGAACAGTGCCTAGCGTTTGCACTGCAAGGTTAAGCTCCTTGCCGTACTGCGCTAATAGCTCATCTACATTTTGATTGCCTCCCGAAACCCGCTCCCAAGACCGCCATTTTTGTAATCGCTGCACAGATTCCAGCAGTCCTTCGTAAACAGCTTTTGCATTTTGCACAGTTATCCCCCTCTCTTTTTCAGATGTAAAATCCCGGCCTTTTTGAACGCAGCCCGGTCGCGCTTCTTCATCTGCTCCAAAGTAATCGGTTCAAACTTTTTGTTCAGTTGAAGCTCGGCGAATCGCTTGGTGGTTATGCCGCCATTGCGTAAAAGCTTGCCTCGATCTTTGCCAATTATATCATCCTGAATCGCGGCAGGCTGCTTTTTTAACCAATCATAATAGCTTTGACCTGCCGATACCTTTGTTACTTTCCCGGTCTCCGGTGTTCGCGCAGACCTTGTAGCCCCTTCGTCCAGAAAGTTAAAGCGGCTATCCAGGGCAGCCGTGGTGGTGGTGCGGCAATTGATATGGAACGGCGGGCGAGGGCCTTTGTCTATCGGGAAGATCCGCCCATCCAGGCTACGGCAGATTGAGCTTGTTCGATCATCTAGCGTGGCAGTGATCCTCACGCCTTTGACTGCCTGCTTGTTCTCCTGCCATACATCATTCCTTGCCACCTGGGCGCTATGCGCCAAGCCGGTACGGACGACGGCAGCCAAGTCCCTGTCTACTAAATCCATTGTGCCGCCAGTCCCTGCAAGGGTGCGCTTGATTGCCTCGGTTGTTAAGCCTTGCGCGTATCCCAACCTAATAGTTCCATTCACCCGCGCAATCGTTCGCGCCGACCACTCTTTATAGTACGGCTTTAGCAAGGTTCCGCTCACACCTTGAGCGGCTAGTGGCGTTGAATATAGCGCGGCGGTTAACTGCTTGTCGCTTGGGAGATCAAAGTCATAATCGATTACATTACTTAAGGACCGAATCTCAAAGTCAGCTTCGTATAAATTAAGGTCCACCGCCTGCGAATTCATAAGGCTATTTATGTCGGCTAGCGTGGGCTTCATCGCCTTACGAATAGCTACTAATTGTTTATTCAGCCGCGCACGATTCCACTCTGTAACATCCCCGCTCAACTCCAGCAATATAGACTTTTCCAAGACACCTAGAAAGCGATCAAACTCATTCACCGCGCCGCTCTTATATCGCTCCAAGTATACAGCGTGGCGAACAGATTGATCTACCAGCTTGTCAGGCGCCGTGGGCATGGGTTAGCCAATCATCCTCAAGTCTTCGCTGTAATCCTCAGTAGTTTTTTGTGGGTCGAACAGCCCTTGACGCTGCATAAATTTAACATAGTCTGATAGCGGTACGGAGCCGCTCACAAAGCCTGCGATAATCTGCTGCAACTCCTGCGTGGTGGCTATTGGCTTAACAAAGTCAGTACTTATCTGGTACCCATCCCCTTCTCCCATAGTGGCTCCAACATAATCGGCACACCATGCAAAGCATCTATTGTAGGCATCGCTGACGTTGTTGACGCTCAAAGACAGCGGGGAGTGGAGCATCTCACGCTCTCCTGAAGTTTGGTCTGCCGTTTTTGCCACGCCGCCCATAGTTATCAGGCGAGCACCTAGCCCGATCATCATATCAACCTTGTCAACCATGGCCTGCCTGACCAATGGATTAGGTGGCGCGCTTGCGAACCCAAAGGTCTCGCCTGAAGGGATAGCTAAAATCTGCCGGGAGCCAACATACACTTGGCTCTCGCGCATGGCGTTAACAAACTCTTCATCTAGCCCCGTAGCGTAGGGCTGCGCTTGGCCACAATACCAAATGCTATCTTCAAAGTCCGCGCTATTGCGATAATGCGCTATATTCAACTCGCAGAGACTTAGCATGTTTGGCACGTCCACGTGCGGGTCGTTGTTGGCCGAGCCTACGAATGTAAAAGGGATCTCCGTTAATAGTTGGCCGGTCGAATTCGTGGGTGTGTATTCTTGGTATGTCCAACTGTCATCAACTTTGCGCCAGTGGCGCTCGCGGTAAATACCGGCATCTAGATATAGCTCCCTGATGATCGGGACATAAGTAACTTTGTAATCGTTCACCACCTCTTCTGCGTCAGCGATTACTACCAAGGTCAGCTTCTTCTCTGCATTAAAAGTCTCCACGCGCCAATTGATAATCTGTTTCGCGTCGATTTGCTGAATCGTTGCGACGTACCTTTTGCTATCAACGTCTGCGCGAGAAATAGGGCCATCTGTCATTGGGAACGAAGTAAACAAACCTGCGCGGCCCTTGCTGGCCACGTCACTCAGCACGCCCTTTGACTGCTGTTCTAGCGTGTTGCCTGCCCCGTCAACATTATCAACAAGGTACTCAAGCTGCGTAGGCAAAGCTATCCGGGGCGGCCTTGAGAACGCGAGGCCAAGCATCCCGATCAAGGTCTGGAAAGAGAGAGCGTAGAACACCGCCCTCTTTTTGTAGTCGTCGTTCCGCTGTTGGTTGGCAGAGCTACTGTCTGCGGGGTTTAGTGCAAGCAGGTAAGAATGGAGGTTCTTGCGCTTGATCACGTTGTCGATTAAAGTCCAGTCCTGGATATTTGCATCGTAGGATGGGTGGGTTGCATCAATAGCCATTGTTAATCACCGTGTACAAGTTCTAATTGAATTACATTGTTAGCCCCGGCCTGCGGCTCCCGATTGAATATCAGTAGCTCTTTGGCCTCATAACTTTTCTCTTGGCCCGACGTATATTGCGCCTCTACCCCAAGCATTTGCAAGCCTTCAAATATCTCGCGCATCTCTGGTATATCGTTAACCGATATTACCATCCTGCCCTCAATGATCCTAGCTTGTTCAGCCATGATCTGATATTGCTCAAAGTCAAACTCCTTGCCATAGCCCCCTGTCCCCCAATACGGCGGGTCAAGATAAAAAAGCGTTTCAGGCCCGTCATAGGCTGCCACGCAATCAGCCCACCCAACGTGCTCAATGTAGACTCTCGCCAATCTCAGGCGGGCGGCAGCCAAGCTTTCCTCCATGCTCAAAAGATTAAACTTGGGCGGGCAAACCACCGAAACGCCGAAGTTATGGCAGAGCACGCTCCCACCAAAAGCCATCTTCTGCAAGTAGTAAAACCGCGCCGCTCTCTGAACTTCGTTTAGTGTGACCGGGTCGGTGTTCTTGTGCCTGTAATACTCCTCGCGGCTGATCAACGCCCACTCAAATTCAGCCAGAAATTCCTCAAGGTTATTTTTAACGACGCGGTACAGATTCATCAACTCGCCGTTTATATCGTTCAGCACTTCAACCTGCGAAGGCTCCTTGTAAAAGAACATTGCAGCGCCGCCGCAAAATGGCTCAACGTATGTTTTATGAGGCCCGAACAGTGGCAGTATTTCTTTAGCCAGCCTACGCTTGCCGCCTTGCCATGGGACTATTGGGCGAGCGTTCATGTTACTCCACTTTAGCTGCGATAGTTATTTTTAAGTCTAGCTTTAGCGCAAAACAAATATCCGAAAGCGCGGGGAGCGTCATGGGCATATAACCCCCCAACCGTTGCGTGACAAAAGACAAGGGCTTACCAATGCGCCGAGCAAGCTCTACCTTACTGACGCCCAAACTTTCAAGTGCGGCCAGAATGTCTTTAGTTGTGCTATACACCAACTCGTCACGTGCATATATCCTATCGTATTCATTCATATAGCATGTCACCACACGTTAGTTTTAATGAACTGCGGCCTTGTTATCCCCATCTCTTTGGCCACCACATACCCGGTCGCGTCGTTGAGATGGTCAAAGCCGCTGACCTTCTCCGGCGCTCCGCTGGCATCGTAGGCTTGTTGTTCCAGGCATAGCGCCACGTTCGGCGCAGTATCGCAATTAACCTTTAGTATACCCTTTTCAAAGGCATTGTTTACGGATAGTACGCGATCTTTAACCAGCGGGTTTTTTGAGTTCATTCTGACGTTATACCCTGCTCTTTTTAATAATGCAACATCGGAATCGCTGGCATCCATCGTGGCCCTGCTCTTTGCAGATGCGTCTGGATAAAATATTACTTTATGGTTGGGCCATCTACGTTTTACTGTTTTAATTAAATCGGGCGTATCACGCAGCTTGGTTATCTCGTCAACTATGCTCCACGCGGAACCCCGCTTGACGAAAACGGCGCTTGCCATATTGCCGACGTTGAAGTCCTGACCAATGAACAGCACATCATCCTGCTTGATCTTGTCGTCCGTGCTGCAATCCTTCCTATTGAATGTGTAGTAGACCGTACCTGACGTTAGATTGATAAAATTACCGTATATATAGGCTTGTATCAAGCTGGCTGGATATTGTGCGAACAGGTCGGGGATGTAGCCCTCTGGCAGGTTGTCCTCGTTGTCGAACGTTGACATGCGAATGATTCGGGAATCCTTCAGGGGATCTTTCTCAAATAATTGATATGTAATGCGGTAACCCTCAGGCGTGGTGGTTATGTATAGCTGATTCTTCCGCTCCGGGTTCTTTTGCCGCAGCCTTGCCTTGGCTTTTCGAAACACCACTAACGCCTTTGACATCTGTACCGTGTCAAACTCATCCAGCAGAACGTCGGCAGCCTCCCATCCTATGATCTTATGGGGTTGATCCATCGTGTAGCAGTTGATCTCCCCTAGCCCATCGATAGTGATGCTATGTTTTGCGTAATTTATTCGATATGGAAAGTCCAGCAGATCTAGCAGCTTCTCAATCGTGGGGTAGAAAATGTCACGAACCAATAAGTACGTTGGTGCAAGGTACGCTTGGCTGATTCCAGGCGATTCCATTAGATTTTTAACCAGGCGCGCAGCACCACTCAAAGTCTTACCACTACCGTATCCAGCCACCAGGGCCACGTAGGACTCTTGCGCCTGCAAGAAATCGAACTGCGGCCCGGAGAACATCATCTCCACCGGTTCAGCCGTCGTATTCACTTACCCTCACCACTACCCGGCCACCGGCTACCTTGTCCATCTTTTCTGCGGCGCAACGACGCACGATAGAATCATCTGTCCAAAAGTTCGCCGCTGTCAATGAATCAAAAATGGACTTTGAATAGTTGTCCACGTCGTACTTGAAATCGCGTGGGGGGTATAGGTCAATAGATACATTCAGATCGCACGTCAAATACAAGCGCAGCGAGTTGGCGTCAATAACTTTTTTGACCGCCTCTTTATATTCTCGACCCTTGCGGCTCAGGACTTTTCGCCCGTCAACACAAGCATAATATGTGTTGACCGTGGGCGGCCAGGGCAAGACTACATTAACCTGACTTTGCATTAGTCGGCCCTTTTAATGAAAAAATAACCTTTTTAAGATTGTCCGATTTGTGTGCGCCATCCATATTTTGCCACAACTCAATCGCCGCGAGGCTATTAGCATCATGCTTGCCGTGGGTGATGATATGGGCGAAACGCGCAGCTATGATTCCATCAAACTCAATTTTTGTCAGGTCGTAAATTTTCAGCAGCTCTTTCCGCTGCGCCGCATTTAGCTTTTTATTAAACTGCGCCTCAGCAACTTTCAAGGCTACTTCAAACGGCTCCACGATTGCGACGCACTGGAAGCTGTTGACCACCTCCGGCAAGTCAATGTCGTGTTCCAATAATTCGTGCAGGGCTGCGCGTTTGGCAATTTGAATCGCTAGCTTGGTCGGAAAAACATCAGTTATTGTTATCATGATTTTTCACCACATCGACCTGTGCATCGACCTGTGCATCGACCTGTGCATCGACCTGTGCGGCACATTGTGCTGCATTGTATCTAAATTGTAAACCGCTGCCCCCCCTGGCAGCCTATGTTCCACGGCGTGAAACAATCGTGGAACAAATAGGCAGGCCGCCAACCAGCGGGGAAAATAACCATGCTTCTGGCGTGGTCTTGTGCAAAAATATGCAAAAAAAGTTTTTGCACGCTAAGTTACTGTTTTTCAAATCTTATCTACCTATATATATATATATGCAAAAAAAAAAAATAATATTAAAAGGGCGGGGGGATAGGGGGGGCTGGA
>Ga0224514_10000168_pt1 | contig 20830 bp, 23 predicted proteins | sample SF_May12_sed_USG_3_FD_169107 | JGI IMG/M metagenome (GOLD analysis project Ga0224514, IMG submission 169107) | Sediment microbial communities from San Francisco Bay, California, United States - SF_May12_sed_USGS_24 | ecosystem: Environmental > Aquatic > Marine > Sediment | place: USA... | reverse complement strand
ACACGAGCCCGGCTAACTAGCTCCGTGTTGGCGGTGACAAACAAACAAGCCCTGCCCGGGGGCCAGGTGCAGACTCCCCTAGGTCCTGGTGACGAGGCATGGCGCAAAGAGCAAGAGAGGAAAGGAGGTGTGCAGTGGTTCCTACAAAAGACATGGCTTAGTTTTAAGTCCTAAACAAATGATCACGAGGAATGCTAGATGAGCGAACCGATTCCGCTGGTTTGAAAGGTGCCCGACAGCATTGGTCCGAGGCGAAAACACCCAGCTATCTTTCCGCATCACACGTGAATATTAATGACTTTCATTAATGACCTTAATCAGCTGGGCCTCTTTGTTGTAAATTTGCCTTTGTTCTTCGCTCAAGTTTTTCCACTTGTCTACCAAGAACGCACCAGTCTTATTTAGGTTAGACCCCTCTCCCTTCGATAGGTCCAATGTGGATGGTTTGCAGCCAACGGTGCACATCGATTTGCGGTGTTTCCTTGGCGTGTAGAGCGTCCCGGCGGAGGACAGGTGTTGTTTTACATAGTCGTGCACATCAAGTAGGGCCTGGTCACCTTTCATCCAGCAATGCTTCATGTGATTTTTGTACAAGTTGCACCCATTCCATCCCGCGCCGCTTCTGTTCTTAGTAGTCTTAGTACGGCGTTTTGGAGCGTCAGTGGCCGGGGCGCCATCGTCTGAAAAATCGGGCTTTAGTTTTGTGTTGTCTGTGGCAGTTGCACGGGGCGAGTGCTGAACGCTGTTCGCGGCGTTCGTCAGGAGTTCAAATCTGGAACAGTGGGTTGGAGGAACACACACAACCGTTGGCTGCGTTGGTTGTGCCTGCCCCCGATTGCAAGAAGCCGTCTCGTGCAGTGGAGGCTTGCAAGGAGGCGTTTTGGTCAGCAGGGGTGCAGTGGCAATGCAGAGCACGGTGCTCAAGCGATGAAATGGAACCGTGATTAGCCTGGAATCTGGCAATTTCACAAAAATGAAGCGTGGCTCATCCATGTCTTCATCTCCGCCCCCGAGCAGCTGTTTTTGAGATGCCGCCTCATCCAATTCCGTGTGCTCGGCGTCTGGTTTAGATGCCATTGCGTCAAACTTGGTGGAATCATGCAATGGCTTCTTTGCGCTCCTTTTCGACATCCCTTTCAATGTTGTTGATGCGACCCCGGGGACTAAGGTGGCTATAGGTCTCCACACACATCACTGCCTTGGAACAATCCACAGCCACAGAGAGCTTAAGTGGCACCTCCTTGATGCAGGGTCTTTTGGATTTATGAGACTGACAAGCAGCTATGAAAAGCAAGGAGGTGGTGAAACAAGGGCAGAGGCAGACCAGGACAAGTGGCAGAGCGGCACAAAGGCAGACCAGGACCAGCAAGACCAGCAGGACCAGCACAGACCAAGGGGCAGAGCCCTCTTTCCCAGGCAGACCGGGACCAGGGCAGACCAAGTGGCAGAGCGGCACAAAGGCAGACCAGGACCAGCACAGACCAGGACCAGCACAGACCGAGGGGCAGAGCCCTCTTTCCCAGGCAGACCGTGACCAGGGCAGACCAAGTGGCAGGCAGAGAACAGAATGGAAGTCACACCCCCTGGGCCCGTTTCGGGGCAATGCTGGGGTCACCTTCGGGCCAAAAGTTTCCCGCCAAATAATAAAAGTAACGAATAAAAAGAGTTAGGAGATTCTACCTTAAGGGGAATCTGAAAACAACAAAGATGAACCACCAAACTAGTACGTGCGGAAAGCGGCCGCCGTTAATAAGAACGACGGGCGCGTGAGGATTCCACAGACACCCGGTTTGTTAATATCTGATGAGTACAACGTGTGATATCCCTCGTACAGGCGTCGTGATACCGCTCCCCTAGGTCCTGGTGACGAGGCATGGCGCAAAGAGAGCAAGAGAGGAAAGGAGGTGTGCAGTGGTTCCTACAAAAGATATGGCTTAGTTAAGTCCTAAACAAATGATCACGAGGAATGCTAGATGAGCGAACCGATTCCGCTGGTTTGAAAGGTGCCCGACAGCCTTGGTCACGTGGCGAAAACACCCAGCGTATCTTTCCGCATCATGCGTGAATATTAACGACTTTTATTAACGACCTTAATCAGCTGGGCCTGTCTGTTGTAAATCAGCCTTTGTTCGTCGCTCAAGTCTTTCCACTGGTCTACCAAGAACGAACCAATCTTATTTAGGTTAGACCCCTCTCCCCACAACGTTTTGCGGTGTTTCCTTTTCCTTGGCGTATAGGGCGTCCCGGCGGAGGACAGGTGCTTTACATATTCGTACACATCAAGGGCCTGTTCACGTTTCATGGTGACATGCTTCATGTGACTTTTGAACAAGTTGCACCCATTCCATCCCGCGCCGCTTCTGTTCTTAGTAGTCTTAGTACGGCGTTTTGGAGCGTCAGTGGCCGGGGCGACATCGTCTGAAAAATCGGACTTTAGTTTTGTGTTGTCTGTGGCAGTTGCACGGGGCGACTGCTGAACGCTGTTCGCGGCGTTCGTCAGGAGTTCAAATCTGGAACAGTGGGTTGGAGGAACACACACAACCGTTGGCTGCGTTGGTTGTGCTTGCCCCCGATTGCAAGAAGCCGTCTCGTGCAGTGGAGGCGTGCAAGAAGGCGTTTCGATCATGTCTCCAGACCACTCGTAGTCGATAATAGGCGCTGCATTTGCGGAGTAAGTGTAAGGGCTTGAGGCGGTGGTAGTGGTGGCAACCTGCCCCTGACTGCAACAAGCCTCCGAAAGCAGTTGAGGCGTCCTATCGACATTGACTGGAAATTTACACAGTTGTTTTTCCAATTGTCCCGCGTGATGCAACACCCACTTTGCGTGGTGTGTTATGAGACTGCAAGTTTCGTCAGAGGACTGCACTTGGAAGCTCGACATTGTGCTATGGCGTTTTATGAAAGAGTGGGTTGGTTGGTTTGTTCTTAACCCACATTTATTAGCTATTTTAGTCTTTTTCGCTGGTCTGCCCCGAGAAACCACGTCGGCAGCAAGGGCAGCTGTTGCGCTGACCAGACCACAGACCACAGACCAAGGCAGACCGAGAACTCCTTTTCTGACTTGCCTCCGGCCGCTTCCTGGACAAGAATAGAGCAGATGGCAACTACTTACTTAGGTGCAAAACCATTTGTTTCCCAGGCAGGGTTCTTGGCTTCTAACCGTTCTGGTTGGGGATTGTGGTCCTGACCGATAAAGGTCTTGCCTCAAGCAACGTGAACGATGGCGCTTGCGCAAACGGATGTAGTGCCTGCGTCCACGCTGTACAAACAAAGTGCAAGCGGAATCGATGGAGTCCTTCGCGCGTGTTCTATGAATGTCATGAGCCTTTCATTACAATTGTGTGGGCTAATTTTGCAACGCTGCCATACAGCGCCGTTATCAGCTACAAATACCTGTAGTCTGGCAGGTGCGTTGTCCGCCTACGCGAAGTTTTGCATTGGCGTTTGCGAGTCGAGAAACAACCTTGCCAGTTCGTCGTCGTTGTTGCAGGCACGTATCTTCGTCCCACCCCCCTCGGCCTTGGCCGCCGAAGAGGATGGAGTCGAGCTAAACTTTCGAGGACTCCTTGAGCGCTTTCTTGGAATGGCACATACGATGTATGGGTTTATGAACAGCCTTCCAATCGAAGAAGTGGACTGGAACTCGTTCATGCAAGTTAGTGTTAAGACTGCGAGAAAGATCGAGAGCTGTCTTTCCTCTCAGACCGAAACAGTCGCCATGGCTTCGGAATTAGTAACTCCACATGGAAGTTTTGACCAGGATGATTCACCAGGCACGAAAACGCCCCCAGATCGAGTTGACACATTGAATGAAGTTGACTGGATTCCTATCTCGCATAATAGAGATGGAAGGAATTCTTCTTTGTCAGTTTCTACGGTAACGATAGGTAAATGGATTGGAAACACTAAATTCGTGGATGGCGAGAGTCTTGAGGCGTACATTTGAATTAGCGGGAGCAACATCAGAGAGAGGGTTTCGAGGGAGGTGCAGCCGCTAGGAGCGCCCAATGCAATAGGCATGGGTGGCTCTTGGGCCTAAAAGAATGCTTTAAGATTTGTATTGCCTATGCATTCGTAAGTGTCGTGCATCTTGGCAGCTTTTTGCGGCGCCAATCATGGGTGTCCAAAGGCCAATGCGTCCATGGTTGTCCTCCAGAGCAGGTCCTCTGTCAGGACATTCTCCACAATGGGTCCATCAGCAAAGTGCAAAGCAAGAGCGGCAGCATCAATAGACTCAGTGCCATCTTCGTGTCCAAAAATGGCGTCGCACATTGCATCCAGTGCATCCTTCTCATTCTCATCCAGCTCTGCATCGTCGTTCTTCTTCCTGTGTTTGGTTGTTGCACCAGCCGTAACTTGGGCGTCGGAGGCAACAACAACGACAGGGCGGGAAGCGGTGTCCACTGCCGCTTCTCCTGCCAAGGAGGCTTCAGTCAGTGCTGGCTGGTTGTTCATCCTTCGAAGCCCGCATAGGGTGGCTGCCGCCTCAATTTCATCGTCCATTGCATCCAGTCTCGAAAACGTCTTCCAGATTGCATCTGCATCCAGTGCCTTCCTTGTCGTTCCTTTGGGTGGGTCAGAGTCCGCTGTGTTGTGCTCCGCTGCCTGGGGCGCCACATTGACCAGTTGCGGGGCTGACTCGACTGGAGGTCCTCGAGCCGAAATGAATTTTTTGGTCCACAAGATCATGTGATTCTTGTCGATTCCGGAGCTATTGATGATCTGGCCCGGCGTATAGATTTTGCAATTATACAGAAGTGAAAAAGCAAACCAAAACAGGGGCAGAGCCCTCCTTCCCAGGCAGACCAGGACCAGCGCCGACCAAGCGGCAGAGCCTTTCACAGAATGGAATGTCACACCCCCTGGGCCCGTTTCGGGGCAATGCAGGTGGGATGGGGGCCTTCGGCGGGCCCTTCTCGCCGAGGGGCAGAGCCCTCTTTCCCAGGCAGGCAGAGCAGGCTTTCTCAATTTCAGTGGTCACAAACCCATGGGCATGCAGACCAGGACCAGCACAGACCAGGACCAGACCAGGACCAGCACATACCGAGGGGCGGAGCCCTCTTTCATTTCCCAGGACAGCAACCAGGGGCGCAAATACGAAGGAATCCGCCTGTAGGGTGCAGGAACCAATGTTCTCATCGCTAGGAGGCGCACCTATGAACCAAGTAGATGACGATGCATATGCCACCAGCAACACTGCTCCTACCCAGAAGACAGTGAGAAGAGTGGTGGGCACATCAACAATTCCTTCTCAAATGACAATAAAACACACGATGGGTTATCAGGCCATCACAGCCATGCCGCCGCATGAAGATAAATCCTTCGAGGAGCTTCGCCTCGACGATTATTTAGCGGGGAATAAAGGAATGAAGTGCGAAGATAAAAAAGATATGCAATTGCAAAGGAAGTGTGAGAAGATGGCTGCATCCAAAAATGAAGAGAAAGAGAAGGATTGACAAAATGCTTCCGTCGCCGATATGTGTGGTGCCGACGGATAACTTTCAGTAAAAGGCTTTGTTCCCTGAAGAAGACATTCTATTCTGTGTGCGACCACGGAGTCGTCCATCTGAAGCTATATAAAATGAACGGACAATAACACACGAGATCCCTAGCGGCATTAGCTTTATTCGTTCGTTATACTGTCACACCAGGGCCGAGCAACGATTCGTTCTTGGAACTAATAACCTCCATTGTCCATTGACGCGCCCCTCGAACAACCCGAGTTCTGTGTCCCCCACTATCCTTGCCTATTCAAACACCGTCCGCCTGCCTGGGAAAGAGGGCTCCGCCCCTCGGTCTACCCCTCGGTCTGTCCCAAAACTTCAAAAAATGAGAAACCTCCATGGGGTACGGACCATCGCTGTCTTCCTCGCAACATTCGAAGAAAAAAAGCGGTTGCCCCTGAGAAGTGCAATCGATGCAAACGATTTCACCCTTCCACAGCTTGGAGCCCTTAAGATGTTTACCTGTACTCGCATTCACCCACCAGTTCTCTGGAACGAGCACTTTGGCACCAACGAGTGAATCCAACAAAATCCTGTGCATTGTCACCATGCCGAGGACGCCCTTTCCGATGTGGCAAGTTGCAATGCTTCTTGTGAACTTGTTTTCGGCGACGCGGCTCTCGGGCACCTTTTTTGCTTGAACTTGAGTGTTCTGCGAGGAGGCAAAATGCAAGCTGGGAACATTTGGGGCCAGTCCAGGCAGAGGGGCTTTGTCATCGGGCACGAAGGCAGACCAGGACCAGCTCAGACCGACACCGAGCGGCACAGACCGAGTGGCAGAGCGAGCTTTCCCAGGCAGACCAGGACCAGCACAGACCGAGTGGCGGAGCCCTCTTTCCCAGGCTGGCAGGGTGGGCTTTCCCACCGACCAGGACCAGGGCAGACCAAGCGATGAGGACCAGCACAGACCAAGTGACCAGGACCCACCCTGCGCAGACCAGGACCTGCCAGACCAGGACCAGCTCAGACCGAGCGGTGCAGAGCCCTATTTCCCAGGCAGACCAGGACTAGCACAGACCGAGTGGCAGAGCCTCCTTTCCTGGGCTTCACCTGGTCTGCCATCACCCGAGAGTGCACACATAACTTTCATAGAGTTCTTTTTTGCAAAGACTTCTTGACTTCAGTTCCGGGATAAGGATCAGGCTCTGAACATTCACATTGCTGCAATGCCTCCCAAATCAATTGCCACGCCCAAGAAAGTTGCCCAAGCCCAGGGCAAAGCAAAATGGTCGCCACCCGCCGGACCCATGATGAACACGAGCAAAGGCAAGTGGGCACAGAAAGTCTACACCGCTTCCACCGAAGCTGATGGCATCTTCGTCACCTGGTCCTCGAAGCCCAGTGGATTAGAAGGCTCTTACGTGAAGCCGTTCAAGAATTACTACCTAAAAGAAGTCGCCGATTTGGAGCTGGACAAAAAGTGGAAGATCCATGGGATCTACTCTCGGCGCGACAGGAAGGATCTTGCTGCCAACAAGGTGCTTCAAGGCAGCCACAACGCTTCATATGGATGGGATTGCTTCGTGACCGCCGCAGAAGACGGCACTGCCAAGTCCATCGGGAAGCATATCACCAAGGCGCTAAACGAGTTCGCTCAGCAGGCAGAAGAATTCAAGGCCCAAAAGCACAAACCCGAATACATCTTCTGCGGCGACGTGTCCGAGGCCAATTCGAGCGGATTGAAGCCGCTCTCGCACTTCCTTCTCGACCAAGACGTGGCGGAGGTCGTCAAGTACGTGTTTGAAAATGGCAACGAGAAGAATGCCGTGATGAACCAGGATGACCTTCTCGAGAGTTTCTTCGGGTCTGCGGAGAAAGGGCGTGAAATGCTCGAGGACTGCCCCTGGCGCGGCAGCACCTGAAGTTGAAGCAATCTGGCGTCGTATGTGGTTGTGGGTGGGTAGGGGTGGGCAGGAGTGGGACGGCCTGACTGTGCCAGCGCAATTGGGACCTGTCCTTCGAGCCTGGGGGTTGATAATGTTTTGTTAAAAGAGGTCACCTAATGACTTACATCTGTCCTTCTCGTGTCATTCAGCCTGGCTTCTCCTTGCCTCTTGGTATCCTGAATCCCTTTCAACCCCTCCCCCCCCCCCTTACGTGTTGTTGATGCTGGAAGTGTCACATAAAACTGTTGAGAAGTTGGACCATCCTTCAGCTGTGATACCGTTATCTGCAAGATTCAAAGTCTTCAGTTTGTGATTGCTGATCAGTGCATTTGCAAAAATTAGCGCCCCTTCATTACCGATGTTGTTCTGTGAATAATGGAGCTGCTCCTCCAAATTAGACTTTGGATTTTCCAGCGGAGCGGCAAGGCTCTGCCATCCTCTGGTTGTAATGTTTTGGTTCCATGAAAGAGACAAAACACTCAGCCTGCTATTGGCAAGAGCACCCACCAAAGCATCTACCCCTTCATCATCAATTTCATTGTCAAAGAGACTAAGCTGGTGCAGCTTAGTTACCAGGCGCAGAAGATTTTCCAATGCAATGCATTCACTTCGTCCAACATTCGCCGAGTTAAGCTGAAGCTTTTTTAGCTCAGTATGCATGCTCAATGCTTCGATGACACTGCCAATCGTTCTCCCCCCCCCATTGATTGTCTGAAAACTCGACTGACACCAGAGATGTTTTACAACCTCTAAAGAGCTGATGAGCACAACCAGGACCAAATGCGCATCCCCTCACCGCAACCTCAGATAGATTTCTGTTGTTCTTCATGGCTGCGAATTAAAGGAATCTTCTGACAAGTACCTACCTACTCGAACCTCAAGTCAAGGTGGAAGAGCGCGATGGAATGGTGCTCAGGCACAATCCAGCAAAAAGGAGTTCAAGAGGTTTGTTAGAGTCGGCAAGCCTCCGGAAGGATGCGTTAGGAGCTTGGTGGCAAGTTGGAATTGAGTAGTACTGGTTCCAACGCGCCCAAAAACAGAGCATAGGTAGGTATGGTACTACCATTCCCAACCTCCCTCTCTCTAAATGACCGAGGTAGACGACACCCGGCAGTGGCCCGTCTAAATGTTATATTAGTAAAACATTCATTCGCGGCCTGCACAGGCTGTCATGGGCTTACGGCTCCCGTCCCCCAAAACGGGCTCGGGCTTGGATAGATTCTTGCAACACGAAGCCGTGCTAAAACAGGATCTACGCCGCAAACATGGCGATTTTTATACTAATTACTACATAGCACCCAAACAGGACGATGACGGCAACATCATTGAGACAAGAGCCCAAACGAAATGGCGCCGACAAAAAATAAGAGCAAAGGCGTCGGGTGCCCATGTTAAACTGCAGTTTTCGGCAGCAGTCAGAAAGAGGAGGTCAAGGCGGACAGAAGAGAAACACACGGTGGTGGCCACAAACACATACTCGAAGGGAGTGATAGACGAGGTGGCGAGAAGAGACAAAGACGACAGTGCGGGCGACAAGTGTTGCACGCATCAGTCTCCGTATTGTTGCACTTCCTTGCCCAGTGGGCGACGTGCAGCACCCCGCTCCACAATCAACAATCCAACCGAATGCCCTGTGCACTGCGAGCACGCAATCAACGTGAGAGAGGGAATAGAGTGTGGAGACTCGTGTCGTATGAATGACTGCAAGAACCAACTCATTCGGAACAGTGCTAAGGACAACGCATTCACTAGGGGAGAGGTGAAGGTTGAAGTTCGGAAAACAGGAGGCACGTGGGAAAGACGTGTAGTGGCAGCGACGTCCATTCCACAGGGCACATTTATAGACGAATACAAGGGAACGGTGACCTTGGAAAATGAATCTAAGGGAAAGGTCCCTGTGGGGTCTAAGTACACCATGGTAATTACGACACCCGAACCAGATAGCCAGACGTACGTCATTTCTGCTGATGCGGGGGGCAGCAACTGTCGGTACATCAATCACTGTTGTGATGGTGGAAACGTAGAGACTATCATACGAGAGGTAGATGGATACACGAGGGTAGGGTTCGTGGCAGCCACGGATGTTCAGGAGGGCGATGAACTCACATACCAATACCATAATGACCTGACAAAGTTGTGGTTCACTTGCAAGTGTGGGGCGGACAATTGTGTGCATCGCTCGGTTCGTACAAATTGCACCAATCAAGCCATAAAAGGGGGGGTCGACAAGAGGCATGGAGGAGAGTCATACGAGAGTTGTGACAAGAGAAAGCAAAGCAAAGCTAGAGTCGCCAAAATGCAGGGGGGGGAATGCGGGACAGGCGATCTTCATTACTCTTTTGTTGCAATCAACAATGAAGTGTCGAAGAACCTGAGCGACCTACCCAACCACATCAGAACGCAATGCCGATATTTGTTCAACTGCTCCTATGATCTCTATACAAGTATTCTGTCTCAAGTTAAGCGAGACGAGCTGAATTTTTTCCCAATGAGCAATGAGTCCTTCACCGACAGAAAGAGAACGCAACGATCGGTTCATTCCAATAACCCACATTGGCTTCAGATGCGCGACAGCTTTGAACGCATACTTCAAGAGGCTCTGAACAAACCTGATCATTTTTTGCAGAATGCCAACGAGTTAACAACCGCACCCGGTGCATTTCGTCAACAGTGTCACAATGATTACAACAAACAAGTCACGGATTCTGGTGAAGGCTTTTTTGTGATCTTTCCTCTCGGCGAAGAACGTCAAAGCATTATTGTTAAAAAAGATGGCAAACTTTCACGGGTTCACCTATTACCGCATCATGCTTTTATTGGGAGAGCAGACCTAGTGCATGCCGGTTCTGAAGATCCGGGGAGACGGCTACATTTCGAATTCCTCCCGAGCAGGCTTAGTACTAAAGGCAAAGGCGACGTTCAGACGTATTTTTTGGAGGATAAAACTTATCCGGATTGTCCTCCGCCACTGCATGTAAATTAATACACTGGCTTTATGTTAACCGCTATTTAACCCTGTCTTAACCTGCCTCAACAATGCGAAATAAGCCGACCGTCTCTTCATCTCGTTTGCCGCAAATTGCTCTTCTTGCTCTTGGTCGATGCGAGAAACGACCATGTCTGGACTTTGCACCTCAAACTCATCCCTTGGCCACCAGTCGTAGTTCTCGGGGTCGCCAGCCTCTTCGTCATCCGATTCCAATTGTGCGAATGACAAAGGCAAGGTCCTCATGGCGGCACTGACCGTTGGAAACGGTGTGATGTCGATCCCACGGGTTTTGTATTTCAGAAGTCGATTGTAGCGTTTCACAATCAAGTTGTGTGTGGCGTAAAGGTCATCGGCCCAAACTAACCTAGGCGACAAAACATTTTCCAATGACATCAATCTCAGTTGCTTCACAAGAGACAGAACCCCAAGGGGCAGATTGTCGTCCAATGATGGCGAGAAGACGCCCAGCGTGTCCACAATTAGTTCCAAGCTTGAACACCAACCGTTGGTGCGTGGGGTGTTCTTCAACTCACGCTCGATGCTTTTGACCTCGCTCAACAAGAGCTCACGCTCGAAGCTTCGGACCTCGGTGGGCAACGTTTGGGCCTGTTCGTCGCCCTCGTCGTCCAGCACACCCTCGTTGTCCAGCGTCTCACGCAGCATCGCCTGGAACGATTTCTTGCTTTGTTTTGCAATGCCTGCTGCGTATTGAAGCATGTCGTTCACCTCCAGGCTTGACGTGAGCTCTGTGCGTTGCTCGAAGGTGTTCCTTAGACTTGAGATTCTGAATTTGTGCCCATCCCACGTGCATTTGCAAATGTCAATGTCGAAGTCGTCGATGGCATCGACAATCTTGTAGCCTGTATTCATCACGACGAGATTGATGCTGATGCAATCTTTCCTATCCTTGCCCGCTCGATTGCAGATGCGGGGTTCGTGTGGGATTGGCAACACATCCTCATACGAGCCAACCACGAAAAGACGCAGCGCGTCGTCAGTTTCTGCAGGGCCGTCGAGCATCACAGTGTCTCGAAAGAAGACTGGGCTTGGACGGCAAACCTCTCTTAGGTTGAATTCCCATTGCCAGTCCATGAAACTGCCCTCCGATTGTAACAAGTCTCCGTCGTTTGGAGCGTTTGCCCAATGTTCAACGTGAAAGACGGGATCCCTGTCCCAGTTGTTGTTGCGCTGTCTCGGCGTCCCGGGTGATACTGCGCGAGGTCGGCCCTCCTGGGAGTACCCAGAGTCAATGCCAACAAGAACTTGGTGAACATATGCAATCAGCCAGCTCCGCACCACGGGTGCGGCATCGTCCGTGCAGTACAAATCAATGTCGCTTCCATCCCACGTTACGCCGAGCGCCGCCTGGACCACAATGGATCCGCTCATGGCAACAGAGTCGGGAGGCAATGATTTTGCCAAGTTCACAAAGGACGCGAAGAGGTCGATGTCGTCGCGGAAGCTGGCCTTGTTCTCCTTGAGCGCCAGTTTCATGCTTTCGATCAATGATGAATTCATGAGCCTCGTCAGCAATGCGCGCGATGCATTCATTGCCAAGCAGAGCTGATAGACATCAGGAGGACGAGCGCATTTGGCAATCACTTCCATCACTTCCTCAGGTAATGTGCTGAAGCTCATCGTGTTGCCTAGATTGAAAGGTGGGATTTGTGAGACTGACAGCTCTGAAAAGCAAGGAGGTGGATGAAACAGGAGTTTGTGCACAAATCAAAAGGCAGAGCCCAGACCAGGACCAGCACAGACCGAGGGGCAGAGCCCTCCTTCCCGGGCGGGCAGAGCGAGCTCGCTTTCCCAGGCAGACCAGGACCAGCACAGACCGAGGGGCAGAGCCCTCTTTCCTAAGCAGACCGGGACCAGCGCCACCAAGTGGCGCGCCTTGTCACAGAATGGAATGTCACACCCCCTGGGCCCGTTTCGGGGCAATACAGGTGGGATAGGGGCCTTCGGCGGGCCCTTCTTGCCGAGGGGCAGAGCAGGCTTTCTCGCAATCAGCGGTCACAAACCCATGGGCACAAAGGCAGACCAGGACCAGCAAGACCAGGACCAGCACGGACCGAGGGGCAGAGCGAGCTCGCTTTCCCAGGCAGACCAGGACCAGCCAGACCAGGACCCGCACAACCGTGGCAGAGCCATCTTTCCTAGATATGGCAAGCACTGGTGTGGGATGATTGTGCCACAATTCACACAAATCCATCATTGGCTGCCACCTTTGTTCCCTGTCACAAAATGCCCCCAATGGACGAATGTAAGACCGGTGAACTCCATCGGTTCATGCCGGGATCTTGTCTGCGCGATGTTCCTTTTGCAGTGATAGGCGAGATAGCGACCTACCTCCAGCCTCCCGAGGTTTATCACCTCCTCACAGTGTTGGACTACGATCGCAAAAACTTCAACGGCTGGAGGAGCCTCGCTGCATACTTCAATCCACCGTCAAAATCAATCCTGGCTGCGTCTTTGGAGAAAAGCCTGAAGCGCGTCATTAAGAGCAACAAAGTCAGCTTTCGCGAGGACATCGACATGTACGCCTCTTTTACCAAGCTTGCCGAAGAGCTTGCACAGTCGCAGGGAACGCGTCCTCGCCTGTCGATGGGGTTGACAAATGGCCTCCGCCGGGGATCTCCTGCGGTTGCTGTGAGTGGTGGCATCATGGTACAGGCAGCGCTCGGGGAGACGTGGGGAGACAGCGATGTTGACATTTATTGCACTGAGGCAGCCGCACCTTCTGTTAGGGCCTGGCTCATCAACGAGATGAAACAAGTGCTCGTTGGTGTCAACTCTCGTTACGGGACCTATGTCCCTTACTCCATCAAAGATCCAGTTGATCACGTTGAGTACTGGGCAAACACCCCCGTCGACGGGGAACGGTTCAAGATTGGCAAGTACATTGACTGGGAATTCGACTACAAGAGGGCGTGCCGCAACAGCCCTGTGGGTTTCCAAGGCAGTCGTGTGTTTGATGGTGCCGAGCCAATGGACGACGACTTCCATGGCGTCCTGATGAGAACAAAAGGCAACATCCCTGTCCCTTTCGAAGCAGACCTTCTCCGTGTGACCGATGACGAAGGCGTCCGCAAGACAAAAAAGGAGATTGTCAGCATTGACCTGATAGTTGTGAAATCAGGATGCACCATTGCAAGTGTCATTCACGGCTTCGACTTTGGCATTTGCCAGTGTGCGTGGGATGGTTTGGGCTTGTTCTTTGTGCCGGCTCCGGGGAGCACTTTTTGCAGAATGTCCAACCTGAGCTATGGACACCAAGTGAATGAAATGCTCCTCTATGCGAAATGCATCACGGTCGAGAGTAAAAAGACCTCCGGGGAAATGATGAAAGAACTGCAAAGTTTCAACGCCAGTCTATTGGCAAGCCACCTGAAACACATCAAGTCGATAAAGAACGAAGAGCACGCTGATTTGCTCCTGCACTTGCAGCTGGTAATTGACAAATTCAACGTCTTCTCGCCAGAATTCGATCGGAAGTTGCCCGTGGAGGTCCTTCTGTTGACACGAGAACTGCGTGAGATGCTGATCCAGAACGTTTTGGAACGCCCTGGTGCGCACGGGCACCATGCACACAACTTGATCATGAAGAGCATGGAACGGTTGGAAAAGTACGAACGTCGAGGGATCACCTTCACGCCTCGTCCATCTCCGTGTGACGCACTCAGAACCTTGCCCACCAGTGCTCCTCGCCCTCTCATTGCGGCCAACAGCATCAATTTTGCCGCAGCGGGCGCTTCCACTTCCACGCCATCCTGGATTGAAACCGTCAGATCCGAAACAACTTCCCAGTACTCGACATCCCGCCACGTCTCGATCATCGAAGGAAATCGAATGGACCATTGGGCGACAAGCGAACACAGGATTAACAGATCAGTTGCATTGAAGCCAGTGGCACGCTCCTCTTATCTTCAACGGTGGGAGAACTACAGGCAGCTAGTACTCAAGGCACAGCAAAAGGAAGGGTCAGCAGGTGCATTGGTAGCAGTGGTGAACCAAGGAGTGGGATGGAAGAAAAGGAAAGCGCTGTTGCCGCTCTTGCCTGACTTGTGAGTGCGCCCATTGCGAGGGTATGAACAAGTACAAATCGTCCGAGTGCACATGACTACATTTAATCAATGACCGTTAACAACTAAACTAAAACTCGGTGTGCAGATCAAACACTTGGAGGTCTCTGTCTACGCCCACTCCAGATTTGCTGTACTCGCTCACTCTGTTTTCGAAGAAATTGGTTTTGCCCTGCAGGCTGATCATATCCATCCAATCAAAAGGGTTTTCAACCTTGTAGTGCTTGCTGCACCCAAGTGCTTGCAATAGCCGGTCTGCACAAAAGCAAATGTAGTCACACATTAGGCCGCTGTTCATGCCAATCAACTCCACTGGAAGAGCATCGGTAATGAACTCCTTCTCGATGTCCACGGCACTCGACACGATTTCGACGATGCGGCTCTCAAGCAACTTGTTTGTGAGTCTTGAGTGCAGGAGACAGGCAAAGTCGCAGTGCAACCCTTCGTCCCGCGAAATTAATTGGTTCGAGAAGCAAAGCCCAGGCATCAGACCACGCTTCTTGAGCCAAAATATCGCACAGAACGAGCCGGAGAAAAATATGCCCTCCACAGCCGCGAAGGCGACGAGCCTCTCGGAGAAGGACGCATTGTCGGCGTTGCACCACTTGAGCGCCCAATCGGCCTTCTTCTGGACGCAGGGGATAGTTTCCAAGGCAGAGAGGACGCGATGCTTCTCCCTTTTGTCCTTGATGTAAGTGTCAATCAGAAGTGCGTAGGTTTCGCTGTGAATGTTCTCCATGGCAATCTGAAATCCATAGAAACACCGCGCCTCTGGCAATTGCACCTCGATGGCAAAGTTGCTCAACAGGTTTTCGTTCACGATGCCATCGGAAGCGGCAAAGAAAGCAAGCACGTGTGAGATGAAATGACGCTCTTCGTCTTGAAGGCCATTCCAGTCTTCGTGGTCGGAAGCAAGGTCGATCTCCTCAACAGTCCAAAACGACGCCACTGCCTTTTTGTAGAGAAGCCAAATTTCTGCATCTCTTATTGGAAAAAGCACAAATCGACTAGGGTTCTGCCGCAACAGGGGCTCGCAAGTGGGCTGCATCCTTATTTGGGGGCCGCAAAGAAGCCGGACGCTGCTAGTCAAGTGTTGGTGCTACTTGGGCCAACTGTGAGCAATAGGAGGGCAAATGCAAGACAGGTGCTCTGGTCTTTGGAGGGGTCTTGCGGAGAAGCTCCTGGAACAGAACCTTAGGAGCAGAGCCCTCTTTCCCACAAAGGCAGACCAGGACCAGCACGGACCGAGGGGCAGAGCCCTCTTTCCCAGGCAGACAGAACGGGCTTTCTCGTAGACCAGGACCAGGGCAGACCAAGTGACCAGGACCACACAGACCGAGTCGCAGAGCCCTCTTTGTTGCAATCAGTGGCCACAAACCCATGAGCTGCTGAACACGAGCGCAAACATGTGGGCGCAGAGAGTCCACACCGCTACTTCCACCGAAGCTGATGGCATCTTCATCAACCAGGCTCTCAACATGAACGCTGCTGCAGTGCCTGCCAAAATTGCCGTTTCAAAGTGCAACCACAACGTCAAAGCATACCCGGAGATTACGGGCGGAGGAGCAGCGCCACCAGTTGTTTGTGTGCCGCTAGCCAAGAGGCATAAGGCCGATCATAATTACTCTCACATAGCGACACAGGGCACCCCCCTCGAGGGAGCACGTGCGGCTCTAATCTCTCCAGCAAGTTGTTGGAGGCTCCGCCTTGCAGTTCCGCTGGGATGTAGAAGCACCATGCCCAACCCCAACCTTGATGGATTGAATCTGCTCGTTCGAGCCGCCAGCGTGGTCGAAGAATCTGACCTTGGAGGGAGAAGATGTGAGATCATCAACTTCGCGAATCAACCCTGTCTCATTGGCAAACAGATCACTGGAACGAAGAGCGATTTGAGTGAGTTCCGGTCGCATGGGAGGAAGCACAGCAATGATAGATTGCGCACAATCCGCCATCTGTCTACCAAGGTTGGGGAGAGCGTGACTACCGAGGGGGGGGGAATAGTCACGGACAAAGATGCCGAGGCACGGAGAAAGTCTGTACAACGAAAGACTGAAGAACAAAAGGAAGAAGCCAAGGACAAAAATGCCGAGGCGATGAGAAACTCAAGGAATCGCTCGCCTGCCAAGGAGAACGACAAAGCGAGGGAAGCCAACACTGCGGCAAGGAACGAGTCAAGGAAGCGCGTGACTGCCGAGGAGAAGCGAGGAGCTCGGGCCGAAGCTCAGGCTACCCGAGAGGATTATTCATGGTCGGCATATCAATCATTTCTTGCTAAACGTAAAGATGCGATGCAGCGCACGACCGCAGAGAAGAGAAGCGATGCAGCAAAGCTTGGATGGGAACAGAGGCGAAAGAAAAATGTGAGAGCCACCTATCGTAAACCATTCCATTGACAGGTGTTTGTCTAATGCTTTATATCTGCATCCTCTGGTGCCAATGGAATGCCGCGGCTGCGCTCTAGCACGCCGCAGGCAACACCCCCTCCGAGGGTGCCAAGATTGGGGATGTGGGATACACATTTCGCAAGAGATTCCATGTTGGGTGGTTTGAAGGAGAAGTCACTGAGCTACGACAAGGTGGATATCGCAGATGTGTGTATTCTGACGGTGATTCGGAGGATCTCAGCCTGGCGCAGCTTTGTGAACTTGCCAAATTGGACAAGCGTTGGGCTGGCATCAGGCTTCCTGTTGTGGGAAGGGAGAGCCTGACTGCCGAGGAGAAGTAAATAGTCAACGACAAAGATGCTGAGGACAGAAAAGTTCAAGGGCGAGCAAGAGTGCCAAAGAGAAGATAGCAGCCAGGGCCAATAACACCAAAGTATAAAGCAAAGGTCAAGGGCGACCATCGATTTGCACCACTAATATCTAGTGTGCTCTCCGCCACTGTAACTTAATTCAGATGCTACTGAAGAGGTAAAACAAAAGTGACAATGGCTGACACAGCACCAGGCCTATCACGCCTTGCGGCCATGCTAATAAATCCTGCTGCCACCTCACGTCATGATTATCATATTTCGTTGAAGTGCCACCTTGTCTTGTGTAACTTTCCTATTGAAGGAACACCCCTGAGCGTAGGAAACCTACTCCTTGCTTGCCACTCTTCTGTTTCTTTGTTTCATCCGAACGGAAAGAGAGGCTCTGATGATCGGTGTCTGCGAGGCCCCGATTACCTCAACATCGGCAGCGCCCTCTTTCCCAGGCAGGCAACAAGATCCCTCTTTCTCCTGCACAGAGAGCAGGCTTTCATGCCAGACCAAATGTTTTGGGCCGAAGTCTACCGACCTAACTACAAAACTTATGGGAAGGAACATGCATTTTAAGCTAGATAATATTAATGTACTGTAATGTTAAAAGCAATATATTAATTTACAGCTTTACAATGAGCATTTTTGCTTTGATACTCAGCTACAAAGTTGTCGTCTCGCCATCCTCGATCTAGAACAGCCACAACATAGGAAGAGGAGTCTACCACTCTGTGTTCCCCTCCCTGGGGCACTGCATCGACCATTCGGTTTCCTCCGCGGACAGTTTGATCCAATTGCATTAGATGATCCTCAAACGTCTCTCCCTCTTGCTCTTCCCTATGCTTCCAAGAAACCCCTCCAAAGTTTTTCAAGGCATCGCGCTCACATCCTTCCTGGCTGCATTTTGGTCTGGAATGCACCGGACAAAACCCTCCTTTTGTCGCATAGAATATGCATCCTTCCTGACTGCATTTCTCAACCTTTGTTCCGTGTCTCCTGCACATTCCCCCCTTTTGAGCGATGTTGTCGCAATCATCGTGGCCACATAATCTGCGTCCCAAGCCGCCGTGTGCATCGCAATATCCTCCTTGCCTGGCGTAACAGGCACATCTCTTTCCGTTAGTCTTCCCGGGAAGGGTTGAGCGCCACGTGCATCGTTTGTAGGAATGGAAGGGTCCCTTAACAGGAAACGGCTTCTTCTCGTACCTTTTGGGGTCATCTACCCATTCTTTGTCCCATGGAAAGATGGTTCCACTTGGAGGAGCTCTTTTTTTAGCGAATGCAAATCGATTGGCGTCTCGGGATGTTTTCCTTTGTGCTCTGATCGTTGCGGCTGTGTCATTGCTTTTGCGAGGAGGGGGGCACGGCGCGTTGAACGTGTTGCATTGTGCCTCAAATTTGCGGTCCCCGTGGTTCTTCTTCCAGTCGGCCTCGCGTTTCAAGCGTTGCTTCTTATCCCCCTCACTCTCTCGGGATATTTTTTCCATTCTGGCGGCGGATCGCTTTGCTGACAACTCCTTGCGATCTTTCTCGGGCATTTCCTTCCGACTCACTCTTTCTTTAGCCGACTCGATGGCTCTGTTCAACTTTTTAATTCTTTCCTTTGTTGCATCGGCGGAGTCAGTGATTTTAGGCGGGACATACGCCACGCCGTTCTCCTCGCATCTTGTACGAAGGCGGTTCTCAATCTTTAAGAAGCCGGGTGGACCACGTCCGAAGATGCACTTGAAAGCACGGAAGGAAGCCCGTCCTTCTTCCGTGTCTAGCAAGTGATCAAGTTGTGAAGGATTTGATATCAACGACCGGGTGGCAACATTGTCGAAGATCACTGAGAAAGGACAAGAGGAGCTCATGTTAGATGCGATGAAAGATGATGAGCAAGTGAGACTGACAGCTCTGAAAAGCAAGGAGGTGGATGAAACAGGAGTTGCACAAACCAAAAGGCAGAGCCCAGACCAGGACCAGCACGGACCGAGGGGCAGAGCCCTCCTTCCCGGGCAGGCAGAGCAAGCTTTCCCGGGCAGATCAGGACCAGCACAGACCGAGGGGCAGAGCCCTCCTTCCCAGGCAGACCAGGACCAGCGCCGACCAAGCGGCAGAGCCTTGTCACAGAATGGAATGTCACACCCCCTGGGCCCGTTTCGGGGCAATGCAGGAGGGATGGGGGCCTTCGGCGGGCCCTTCTCGCCGAGGGGCGAGCCCTTGCAGGCAGAGCAGGCTTTCTCGCAATCAGCGGTCACAAACCCAGTAGGCCAAGGCAGACCAGGACCAGCAAAACCAGGACCAGCACAGACCGAGGGGCAGAGCGCGCTTTCAGGGCATGCGAAGTGTATGACAAACCCTGTGCACAGACCAAGGGGCAGAGCCCTGGGAATTCCTTGCTGGGATCCATAATTCTCACACAACACCACAAATGGCACGTACCAAGCAAACTGCCCGCAGGTCCACTGGGGGCAAAGCCCCCCGCAAGCAGCTCGCCACCAAGGCCGCTCGCAAGTCCGCCTCCGCCACCGGAGGCGTCAAGAAGCCCCACCGTTACCGCCCAGGAACCGTCGCTCTCCGTGAGATCCGTCGATATCAAAAATCCCCCGACCTCCTAATCCGCAAGGCCCCCTTCCAGCGTCTCGTTCGAGATATTGCTCAGGACTTCAAATCTGACCTTCGCTTCCAATCAACCGCTGTCCTTGCTCTCCAGGAGGCTGCCGAGGCCTACCTAGTCGGTCTCTTTGAGGACACCAACTTGTGCGCCATCCACGCCAAGCGTGTCACTATCATGCCAAAGGACATTCAGCTTGCTCGTCGCATCCGTGGAGAACGTAGCTAAAATGGAATAGGGAAACATTGCTGTACGTAGACCGAAAACGAGTTACTGTGTTGTGAGCTGCTTTGTAAGCTTTTGAAGTCAGCCTAGGAGGAGAAAGTCTGGCAGTGTGCCAAATCTGCTTCCCCCGCTACAAGGAAGCGGCGAGGAGGGGGACTCTGTTAATTTAAAGTTGTTTTCTGCAGGAGCCAGAATAGATGTCAACACACGTTGGGTTTGACAATTCCGCAACACATCGACCTTTGTTCTACCTTCCCCTCCAACGCAGCTTACGCTTCTTCTGGGCGTGAGATTATGCGGTAACAGCAGTATCAACACCACCCATTTTACAATCCTCATCATTATAATCAATGCCTGCAATTTCTAATCTCGCTAGTCCCGTCCAATGCAATGGGAGCGCGCTTTGTCATCGTCGGTGGTGGTGCAGCGGCAGCAGCATCGCCCTCTACGCGCTTTGTCGCGGTAACCTTTGGCTTGCTAGATGGGTGCCCCATTATCTGAACCTATCAACCCTCGCTAAAAACCATATTGTACTTTTACCTGCATGTGGACAGTCGCCAACTAGCTAACAAGCTCTCCATCCAGTGATTCGCAGCTCACTGACCTCTTACCTCTATCTTGTTGATGGATTCACCCCCCCCTGCTAGCCTCGTATCCCGCAACAACAGCTGGCGCACTGCTCGATCAACACAAAATGGAGGAGTGCTCACAAGGCACTAGTGAAGGGTTCAAACGCCAAACTCCGAAGAACAATAACCGCCTAGCAATACAGGCTGCGGCGCAAGCGTCGTGGCAACGACCCTGC
>Ga0224514_10000167_pt1 | contig 20891 bp, 18 predicted proteins | sample SF_May12_sed_USG_3_FD_169107 | JGI IMG/M metagenome (GOLD analysis project Ga0224514, IMG submission 169107) | Sediment microbial communities from San Francisco Bay, California, United States - SF_May12_sed_USGS_24 | ecosystem: Environmental > Aquatic > Marine > Sediment | place: USA... | reverse complement strand
AGCGCAGTGTCAGGTGGGGCATGACATAGCGGATGTGGTTGCTGCCCCGGGTGGTGTGCGGCCGGTCTGTGCCATAGCCGTGAGCAGGGCGCAGCTTGACACGGACCCGCGGATAGCCCTTCAGCGGGTTCACTTTCCGCACCATCGCCATTGGCCGGAACGAACGGTCCAGTCGCCTGAAGCGCGGTGCGAAGTCGGTGATTTCCACGGCGGCGCCGTTGGCGTCATACAGGGTCGTGACCAGTATCGCCGTGTTGTGAATGTAGTGCTGCTCGCTACGCACCTGGCCTTCGAGCGTAACGTCAAAAAAACCGGATTCCTCGCCACCGCCGCCGCCATCGTCGAGCAGGCGGCAGAAGATGGGGTCGCTGTCGAAATGGGGCAGACAAGCCCAGACCAGCCTCCCGTTGCGGTCGATCAGACCACCAAATGAACAGTTGCCGATGATGGCGAGGTCGAGGTCACTCATGTGTGCTCCTCACTTGGCTCGCTGTTGTGCGGCCGACGGTGGGACAACACCGATAGTCAATTGTCCCGGTTGCGAACTCCGATCGTCAAGATGGATCTCCATATTTATTGGGAAAGCCTGCTCGGGTGCACAGTCGGAGAGGAGACGGGTTCCGGCAAGGTCGTAACTACTCCTGCGGTGGCAGTTCGGGTTGAACACCCGGCGGGATCCCGGGTTCACCATGCGTCATGGCTGTGTCGTACTCCTTCGGTCAGTAAGTGCCAGCCTATTATCTGTGTGATATGCCTGGCCTTCATTGATCCCTGTCAATACAGGTCGCCCCGGGATTAGCTAGTCTCTGCTATATAGAGGGATATGTGTGGTGTGCAGGTGCAAGGGGTACAGCTATGGACATTACGCTCAGTATTATCAAGGCAGACATTGGCTCCATTGGTGGCCATATCAGCCCGTCACAGCGGCTGTTGGAGACAGTTCGTGCGCAGGTGACGGAACATGGCAAAGCGCTGTTAATCGACAGCTATATCAGCCATACGGGCGACGATATCGCCATTCTCATGACCCATAAACGCGGTGTTGGTGATGGGGCCATCCACAAGCTGGCGTGGGAGGCCTTCATGGCAGGTACCGAGGTCGCCAGGAAGCAGGGCCTGTACGGTGCCGGTCAGGATCTGCTCAAGGAAGCCTTTTCCGGCAATGTGCGTGGGATGGGGCCGGCAGTTGCGGAGATGGAATTCGAGGAGCGTCCCAACGAGCCGTTCCTTTTTTTTGCCGCTGACAAGACCGATCCCGGCTGTTACAACCTGGCACTCTATCTGGCGTTTGCTGACCCCATGAACACGCCGGGGCTGATGCTCTCCCCGCCCATGGATAAGGGCTTCCGCTTTGTCATCATGGACGTCAGTAATACCGAAGGGGATCGTGTTATCGAGTTGAATGCACCCGAGGACCTGTACGACATTGCGACGTTATTGCGCAATCCAGAACGCTATGTGATCGAATCGATCTGGTCGCGGGCCGACGGGGGACAGGCGGTCTCGCTCTCCACGTCCCGATTACACAACATCGCCGGCAAGTACACCGGCAAGGATGATCCGGTCATGCTGGTGCGGGTTCAGAAAACATTCCCGGCTACCGGCGAGATCGTGGCGCCTTATGCTGTCGGTCCCTATGTTGCCGGCGCCATGCGCGGCTCGCACCAGATGCCGCTGATGCCGGTGCAGCTTAACTCGGGCATCAGTTATTTTGATGGTCCCCCGGTAGTGAGCTGTGCCGCATTCGCCATGCACGAGGGGATACTGACCGAGGCCGTGGATGTGTTCGCCCACCCGTTCTGGGATACGGTGCGCGACAGTGTGTCCAGGAAAGCACTGGACATGCGCCGCCAGGGTTTCTTCGGCGCGGCCATGCTGCCCATGGACGAACTGGAATACACCGGCATCGTCGAGAAACTGGAAGCCCTGGATACACGCTTTGTGATCAGGGAGAAACACAATGACATGGACACGGCGGACTGACATGGAGTTACCCATCGCGAATCGGGAAGTTGCCGGCCAGGCGCTTGCAGAAGCATTACATGTATATCGCGATCGTGATGACGTCATTGTGCTGGCCTTGCCGCGTGGAGGCGTACCTGTTGCCCTGGAAGTCGCCAACGCCCTTGGCGCGCAGCTGGACCTGATGCTGGTAAGAAAACTGGGGACGCCCGGGCAGAAAGAACTGGCCATGGGGGCCATAGCGAGCGGGGGTGGCAGGGTCATGAACGAGGATGTGGTACGGGCCCTTGCAATCTCCCGGCAGGCGATCGAACGGGTCGCCGAGAAAGAGGGCAGGGAACTGAAGCGCAGGGAGCAGCTTTACCGTGGTGACCGCCCGTGGCCGGACCTCGCGGGTCGATATGTCATCCTGGTGGATGACGGGTTGGCAACCGGTGCGACCATGCGCGCTGCGGTTGAGGCGGTCCGTGCGCAGGAGCCTGCACACATCGTTGTTGCAGTGCCGGTGGCGCCAGTGGACACGATCGCGCTACTGCGTGAGCAAGTCGATGAGGTGGTATGCCTTGCCGAACCCCACCCTTTCCAGGCCATCGGCCTGTGGTATACGGACTTCTCACAGGTCAGTGATGAAGACGTGCGTTACATGCTTGGCGTGGCGTGGAATGAACCGGCGGAAGAGGAGACATGACCAGCGAACAGCGCATAGTGCAGTCTTCGGAGGTGACCGTACAGGCCGGCGAGGTCACGCTGGACGGCAATCTCATGGTCCCCGGGGGTTCACAGGGAATTGTCGTGTTCGCTCACGGTAGCGGCAGCAGCCGCTTCAGCAGCCGTAACCGTTATGTTGCCGGGGTATTGAACAGCGGGGGGCTGGCCACACTGCTGTTCGATCTGCTCACGGCCGAGGAACACGTGATCGATGTCCAGACCCGGGAACTGCGCTTTGACATTGATCTGCTGAGCAGAAGGATGGTCGCGACGCTGGACTGGTTGGGCGGTGAAACGGCGGTCAATCAGCTGCCGATTGGCCTTTTCGGTGCCAGTACGGGCGCCGCAGCGGCATTGAATGCGGCGGCGGAGCGACCTGACAGGGTTGCTGCCGTGGTCTCGCGCGGTGGACGTCCTGACCTGGCCATGGCGGCCTTGCCAAAGGTACAGTCACCGACCCTGCTGATTGTGGGCGGGCTGGACTTTCAGGTTATCGGGATGAACCGCGCGGCGGAAGCTGCCCTGAAAGCCCCGTGCCATGTGGAGATTGTCGAGAGTGCGACGCACCTGTTTGAGGAGCCGGGCACGCTGGAGCAGGTGGCGGCCCTGGCGCGTGACTGGTTCCTGAAACACCTGCGTGGCCCTGTGCAGTGACCAGGAATAACCTGCTTGTTTTTGCGCTCAACAGCAGCCGCGCCCTTGGCGAACGTGTCGCAGAGTCCATGGGTACACCGCTCGCCGGGCACGAGGAGCGGGAATTCGAAGACGGTGAGCATAAGGCCCGCCCGCTGGAGAATGTTCGAGGCAGGGATGTCTTTGTTATCCAGTCACTATACGGTGATAGCGAGCAAACGGTAAATGACAAGCTGGTGCGCCTGCTGTTCTTTATCGGTGCACTCAAGGATGCATCGGCCGCGCGCGTTACCGCGGTGATCCCCTACCTGTGTTATTCCCGCAAGGACCGCAAGACCAAGTCCCGCGACCCGGTTACCACCCGCTATGTGGCCGTTCTCCTTGAAGCGGCAGGTGTGGACCGCGTGGTGACCATGGATGTGCATGATCTGGCGGCTTACCAGAATGCTTTCCGTTGCCGAAGCGAACACCTGGAAGCAAAGAAGTTGTTCGTAGAATATTTCGCATCCCGTGCGGATCACGAGCTGGTCGTTGTCTCCCCCGATGTGGGTGGAGTCAAGCGGGCCGAGCATTTTAGAGAGGCGCTGGAACAAAAAACGGGCAATCCTGTAGCAGGCGCGTTCATGGAAAAAAAGCGCAGCGCGGGTGTCGTCAGCGGCGAGGCTGTGGTCGGAGATGTGGAAGGCAGGGTTGCAATCATCCTGGACGATATGATTGTCAGTGGCGGGACGATTGCACGTACCGTGAGGGCCTGCCATGAGCGCGGGGCACACGGGATTTGTGCTGTGGCCACGCATGGATTGTGCGTCGATGGTGCCGATGAAATCCTGGCTGTAGCTGAACTGGAAAAGGTAGTAGTCACGGATAGCGTCCCGCCATTCCGTTTACATGCAGGCGCTTTACGTGAAAAGCTCGAAGTCCTGAGTGCTGCACCGCTGTTTGCCGAAGCGATTAAACGTATTCATTCCGGCGCTTCAGTCGTGGATCTCCTTGCCGTGTAGGGCACACAGCAGCCTGTACCGGGCGGCCGCTATTCTTCGAGCTTGCCGGCATAGTGCTCCGCAAGCTGGAGATAGTCACTGGCGCGCTGTACCCACTTGTCGTGTTCACCGGCATCGTGATCGTCAAGGTGCCGGATGGACAGTTTGGCCCTGAGTTGTGCCCGCAGCGCCTTGTAGAAGCACACCAGCGATTGCGCAGGGTCGTCACCGGTTAGCTGCCGGTAGGTCTCGAATACGATCTCGCCAATGTGCGGTGCTCCGGCGTGTTCGCACTCCAGTGCCAGAAAGGCCAGTTCATCGGCTGGATCCAGGATGCGTAATGCACGGTTGAATTCCAGGCAGTCGATGATCACCGGGGGGTCGATGAGACAAATATGTTCGGGGCGCAGATCGCCATGGGCCTCCACGATCTTTTGCCCCTTTATCCGGGCATCGAAAAGCTCCGGTTTATCAGACAAAAATTGCTGGAGCGCCTGCTTGATCATGGTGATCTGGCGGTGTGGGAGAGCGTAACCGGGTTCTGACAAAGCAGTCGTGTTGGCATGAATCTCCTGTTCGAAGCGTTGTCGATAAGCGTTCAGCGTCATGCTCACCGGGTCTGCGTGTTGATAAAACCCGGCCAGTATCTGTGCAAAAGCACGTACCCTGGCTTCATCTACCCGGCCGGTAGTAATTGCGTGGTCCAGCATGCTTTCACGCGGCAGTCGCCGCATCTTGACCAGCCAGTCGACGGGTTCCCCCTCGCCATCCAGGTGAAGCCGGCCGGCTGCATCCACCGTCAGGGGGGTCACACCGAGATAAACACCCTGCGCCAGACGCAGGTTCAGGCGCACCTCTTCCAGGCAATCATGATGGCGGCGCTCCAGGGTGCTGAAGTCCAGGAACTCGAAACGTACGGGTTTTTTCAGTTTGTAGACAAGGCGGTCGGCCAGGAAAACCCAGGACATATGGGTTTGAATAACATCGATCCCGGAAGGATGCCCGGGGTATGACGCAGACTGGCGAAGAAAGGCAACCTTGGTCGAGATGTCGATGTCGACTGTACTGTTCACGGTAAATGCCATGTAATGAAGATCTGTCCGGTGATGTAGTCAACCTGCCGGGACGCGCCAGCAGTAAAATTCGGCTATCCGCCGGTAACGTGGGCCGCCTCCCTGCCTGCTTCATGTGCCAGTTCCAGTGCCAGGGCATGCACTACTTCCTCAACAGATCCGGTGTCATGCAGAACAGCACGTTGACGGGTATAGGGCAGCCCGTCATCTATCATTTTGCGCAAGTGCTCGAGATGTGGCTGTGCTGTTGCCGAATCGGTGAATGGCGAGATCAGTTCCAGTGTCCTGAGGGCGACATCACGCAACGGTTCGATATCTCCTCTTTCATTGACGATAAACTGTGCGTCGATCCCGAATCGCGAGGCAATGAAGCAGTTGTCTTTCAGTGACCACCAGGAGAGTGGCTGCAGTGGTTTGTCATCTTCATGCCCATTCCGGGTTTCTTGCAGAAACAAGGCAAGTCCCTGGATAAATACAGCGAGACTGACCGCTTCGAAAACCGTGGGTTGAGCGTCCATAATCCTGACTTCCAGGGTGCCCAGGTGCGGCCGGGGACGAATATGCCAGTGTATGTCGTTGATCCCTTCGATGACCCTGGCATGCTTCATGGTCATGAAAAATCGCTCGAATGCTATCCAGTCAGCAAAGTCAGGGGGGATGTCATAATTGCGGCTCGATGCCAGGATGCGGTGGCGGTATGCGGCGTAGCCGGTATCATTGCCATGCCAGAAAGGGGAGTTAGCCGACAGGGCGATCAACAGAGGGAGATAGACCTTGAGCTCGTGCATAAGCCTGATGGCCTCATCTCCTGAAGGCATGCCCATATGAACATGTGTCGCAAAGGTTACCTGGTTGTGAATCAGCAGACCGGCGGCCCGTTCCATGGACTGGTAACGTGGCTTTGGTGTGATGGCGGCCAGTCGTTTGCAGAAGGGATGTGTGCCGGCCCCGCACAGTCGCATTCCAAGTTCTTCACACCGGGCGATAAGCTCTGAAACCAGGGACTGCATGTGGTGTTCCAGTTCCACGGTGTCCTTGCAGGGGTTGGAAGCGACTTCGACCGTGTTCTGAATCATCTCCGGTTTGATATTGACGCTTCCCGGGTAAAGATCCATTAGCGGCAAAATGCCGTCTACCAGGTCCAGGTTCTGTTTGTCGACCAGCTGGAATTCCATCTCCATTCCAACCGTGAATCCGTCGGAGGGGTGAAATGCAACACTCATTTTCCTGGTCCCGGGTATTCGAGGACGGCGTCTCGTACAACCTGGTCGAAGAAGGCGGCCCCTACACGAAGCACGCCTTCGTCAATATCAAAAGACGGGCTGTGCAGGGGGATGTACTTCATATTGCCCGATCGGGCACCGAACCGGACATAGCAACCGGGAATGCGCTCCAGGTAGTATGAAAAATCCTCGGCACCCATGCTGGGATGGTCCAGCTGCATCAGGCCTTTTTCACCGACCACGCTGCGGGCGGCACGATAGGCGAGTTGAGCTTCACGACTGGTATTGACAACGGGTGGATAGCCTTCATCTATCTGAACATCCAGCGAAACATTGTGCAGTTCCTCAAGACCCCGCGCCATACGCCTGATCCCTTTATGAATATGTTCGCGAACATCCGGTAGTGTGGTGCGGATGCTGCCTTCCAGCGTTGCGGTTTCTGCGATTACATTGGCCGCCGTGCCAGCTTCAATCCTGCCGATGGTGACTACAGAGGGATGCACCGGGTCTATTTCCCGGGAAACCAGGGTTTGCAATGCCGTGATCAACAGGCCGGCAGTTACCACTGCATCCGTTGCCTCATGCGGCCGTGCACCGTGACCCCCCTTGCCGCGAACCTGGATGGCGAATCGATCGGACTGTGCCGTGATGACGCCATCGGCAACCATGATCTCGCCGACCCGATAGTGATGTGTTACATGAGCGCCAAAGATTGCAGTGACATTATCAAGGGCGCCCGAAGCGAGTACCGTTCGTGCGCCGCCACCCCTTTCTTCAGCAGGCTGGAAAACAAAACAGGTGTTGATATCCGGAGGTGACTCACTTAACAAGTATGCTGCGCCCAGTACCATCGACATGTGGGCATCATGTCCACACGCGTGCACCTTGCCCTCGATGGTAGATGCAAAAGGCTGATCTGTATTTTCAGCGCCGGGCAATGCATCCATATCGGCACGCAGGGCAATGGTTGGCCTGTCGTTTCCTGTGTGCAGCTTCCCGATGACACCGGTTCCCTTGCCGCCGTATTCGCAGGGAATCCCGAGGCTATCCAGTTCCCTGATGATTAATTCAGCCGTGTGTTCCTCCTCGAATGCCAGTTCAGGATGCCTGTGAAAAGATCGCCGCAGCTCAACCATGCGGTCGAAAACCGGTTCCGGGAAGGCTTTCAGTTCCATTTGTATATTCTCCGCCTGCAGACTTGCGTAGCACTATCACGTGTAACATGAGAACCTTGTATCTTGATTCTAGGGTAATAAATGCAGCTGTACATGACGACGATCAAATAAAGTACAGGCAGGCAGGTCTAGAGTTAATATAGAAAAAACAGCAGGTAATGATTATTTCATTCCCTGCAGTCGAGGTATGAAGCGAATGGCAGAACAGCCCATGCCCGATAAATCCGGGCCCTCCCTCAATCCGTGGCAGACGCCGCTGCCGCTGTGGCGCTATATCGTCTGGATCGTGGTACTGGTGGCTTTTTCCTGGTACTGGTTTGGTGTTAGCCAGGCGCCGGAGCGCCAGGAGCTGGCGTACACCGAGTTCAAGGATCGTGTTCGCGAGGAACAGGTGGCGAGTGTGGTCTTCAAGGGGCAGACGGTGCTTGGTGAATTCCTCGGCCCGGTCAGGGAGGAACCGGCTGCACCGGCGAGAGTGGGTGTGCAGAAGTCACAACCAGCACCCCTGATGTTCAAAACCGTGTTGCCACCAGTGGACGATCCTGCTCTGATCCCGTTACTGGAGAGTCACGGTGTCGAGGTGCGTGCCGAGGCGGAGCAGATGTCCTGGTGGGCAAGCGCATTGATCAACATGCTGCCGTGGTTGCTGATTATCGGCTTGTTCTTTTACGCTTCCCGCAAGATGCAGGAACGCATGCTGGGTGGCGGGCCGGGAGAGATGTTCGGCTTCGGCAAGTCAAAGGCCAGGCGTTTTCGCAAGGGCAGCATGGAAATCGGTTTTGATGATGTCGCCGGCCTGGAGAACGCCAAACGCGACCTGCACGAGATTATCGATTTTCTCAAGGAGCCCGAACGCTTTCGGAAGCTGGGTGCAAAGATCCCCAAGGGTATCCTGCTCATGGGGCCGCCCGGCACCGGCAAGACGCTGCTGGCCAAGGCAGTTGCCGGCGAGGCCGATGTGCCGTTCTACAGTATCAGTGGTTCCGAGTTTATCGAGATGTTTGTGGGTGTGGGCGCTTCCCGTGTGCGCGACATGTTTGATAGCGCCAAGAAAGAGGCCCCCTCTATCATCTTTATTGATGAAATAGACTCCGTCGGACGGGTACGTGGCAGCGGCCTGGGCGGTGGCCATGACGAGCGCGAACAGACACTGAACCAGATTCTGGCCGAGATGGATGGCTTCGAGCCGGAGCAGACGGTTGTTGTGCTGGCAGCGACCAACCGTCCTGATGTACTCGATCCGGCATTACTGCGCCCCGGTCGTTTTGACCGCAAGATTACGCTGGAATTGCCGCGCAGGGAGGCACGGCTGAAGATACTTGAAGTGCATGCCCGCGATATACCACTTGCCGATGATGTCGACCTGGAGAATATCGCGGCCCGTACCGTGGGGTTCTCGGGTGCAGATCTGGAGAATCTGATGAATGAGGCGGCACTGTTGGCCGGGCGCACAAATATGGAAAAGGTCGACGCGAGTATTCTCGACAAGGCGCGCGACAAGATCGTGCTGGGCGCAGAAAAGGAAACCGTGCTCAACGAAGAGGAGAAAAAGCGCGTAGCCTGTCACGAGTCCGGTCATGCGCTGCTGGCCTGCCTGCTGCCGCATACGGATCCGCTTGCAAAGGTCACGATTATTCCACGCGGCCGGGCGCTGGGTGCGACCGAACTGATGCCGGAAGAGGAGCGCTATACCCTGTCGGAAAGTTACCTCAGGGACCGTATAACGATAATGCTGGGTGGCAGGATTGCAGAGAAGATCGTATTCGGTGAAGTCAGTAGTGGTGCCGAGGACGACCTCAAGCAGGCCACCATACTGGCGCGGCGCATGATCAGCCAGTGGGGTATGAGCGAGAAGCTGGGACCGGTCGCCTTCCGGCGTGGCGAAGAACACATCTTTCTCGGGCGTGAGATGGCACAGGCGCGTGACTTCAGTGAGCACACGGCGCAACTGATTGATGACGAGGTGTGCAGCCTGGTCGGGGAGCTTGAGCAAAAGGCGCAGGAGACCCTCTCGGAGCACCGCGAACAACTCGATACCCTGGCCGAGGCATTGCTGCATCAGGAGGTCCTCGAGGCAGACCAGATCCAGGCGCTGATCGCTACAGACACGCAACATCCGCGCGAGCCAGCAGTGTCCGGGCAGTAACCGATGTTATGACGAGGGGTGACGACAGTAATCATGCCTGGTTAACCACACCCATTGCACGTCATATCTGGGAAACAAAATACCGGTGGTTGAAAGGGGACAAGGTGCCGGAGGGCGGCATCGAGGAGAGTTGGCGGCGTGTGGCCCGAACGGTGGCTGCTGCCGAAACTGCTGGGCAGGGCCGCTGGGAAGCAGCGTTTTATGGGGTCCTTCGTGGCTTCCACTTTTTGCCGGGTGGCCGCATCCTGGCAGGTGCGGGGACCGATCGCCGCGTTACACTGTTCAACTGTTTTGTGATGGGGCTGATCGAGGATGACATGGAAAGCATCTTTGAGGCCCTTAAGGAAGGCGCGCTGACCATGCAGGCAGGGGGTGGCGTGGGCTACGATTTTTCCACCCTGCGTCCCGGGAACTGCGTGGCCAGGTCAACCGGGCGTATCGCCTCAGGCCCGGTGTCCTTCATGCATATATGGGACGCCATGTGCACCACGGTGTTGTCCACCGGTGCGCGCCGTGGCGCCATGATTGCCAGCCTGCGCTGTGACCATCCGGATATCGAGACCTTTATTGATGCCAAGCGCGAGGCCAGACATTTGCGCCATTTCAACCTGTCAGTCCAGGTTACCGATGCGTTCATGGATGCGGTCGAGGCTGACATGGACTGGCCGCTGGTATTTCCCGATGATTCACTGGAACAGGATATCAACGCAGAAACCGTGATGTGCCGGTGGCCCGGTTTTAATGAACCCGTTTACTGCCGGGTGCTGGCCCGGCGACCAGCGCGCAAGCTGTGGGAGCGCATCATGCGTGCGACCTACGACACATCTGAACCGGGTGTGTTGTTCGTGGACCGCATCAATGAATTCAATAATCTTGCCTACCGGGAATCCATCACCACGACCAATCCCTGCGGCGAGATTCCGTTACCCCCTTACGGAGCATGTAACCTGGGTTCCGTGAATCTTGTCCGGTTTGTTCTTAATCCGTTTACTGAAAGGGCCCGGCTGGATCTGGAAGCCATTCGGGACACTGTCGGGATTGCCACGCGTTTGCTGGACAATGTGATCGACTGTTCGGAATTTCCGCTGGAAAAGGAGGCCTTGCAGGCCCAGGGCAGTCGTCGCATTGGCCTTGGCATTACCGGGCTGGCCGATGCCCTGATCATGCTCGGGCTGCATTACGGAGAGACGTCGGCACGGCAAGAGGCAGCCCGGGTGATGGAGACGATCTGTCATGCGGCCTGCCGAAGTTCCATCGAGCTGGCCCGTGAAAAAGGCTGCTTTCCGTTCTTCGAACGGGAGGCCTACCTCAAAAGCCGATTTGTCCAATCACTGCCGGAAGACATTCGTACCGGGATAGCGGAACATGGCATACGCAACAGTCACCTGACGGCCATTGCTCCAACCGGGACAATCAGCCTGTTGGCCAACAACGTTTCCAGTGGTATTGAACCGGTGTTCGACTTCCGGCTTTCCCGGAAGGTGCTTAACCGTGATGGGGGGTATGAACTCTTCGAGCTGGAAGATTATGCATTACGGGCCTGGAGGGAACAGGGCGGTAATACAGAGGATCTTCCGGCCGAATTTGTCGATAGCCGTTCGCTGCCGCCGGGTGCACATCTGGAGATGCAGGGGGTATTACAGCCCTTTGTGGACAGTGCCATTTCCAAGACGATTAATGTGCCAGAGGACTATGCCTTTGATGATTTCCAGGATTTGTACCGTGTGGCCTATAACCATGGACTGAAAGGCTGTACCACCTTCCGGCCCAACCCTGTAACTGGCGAAATACTGGGCCCGTCAACAGCTGCGGGGCAGGCAGGCATGGAGCGTGATGCCCATTGCTGCAATATCGAACGCGAGGGGGAATAGCCGGGATTTCCTCCCTTAAGGACATCAGTAATGCCGGATCAATCCTGCTCTTCCCGGGGTTCCTCTTGCGGTCTACCTTCGGCCCAGTCGTCGCCCGGTTCCTCTGATTCCTCCCCCGGGTTTCTGTGCCCGGCACGGCGTTTCTCATCCACTTCCTGGTAGGGCGATTCCCAGTCCTCGCGCCGCATCTCGGTGCCCACCGGGTTCAGATCATCCTTTTCAACATTGTCCATGGGGCCGGTCCAGTCCTCGGGTTCCTCGATGCGTTCAATATCGAGGCCATACCAGGTGTCGAGATCCAGTTCGCCGATACTGCCATCGAAATACTGGATCTCTACAGTCGCGGCGTGATCATCAAGTGCAGTGACCTTGAATTTCTGCGCCTTTTCCGGGTGGTGATACCACGAATCAATGATGGGGTCTGCTTCGCTGGTCATGGTAATTACCTGCTAGTCGGTTTTCATTACATGGCCGGGTAGCCATGCATAAATCAGCAACCATGCTGAAAGATACTTGCGTTGTCCTTTTACGATCTGCATGTGTCCTCGGTGCCCAATAATTGTTTCCACTGTGTAATTAATACACAATTACCGGGTTGATGTGTTGACCGGAGTCAAAGAACGGCCTTCCGTTACGGCAAGGTCAGGTGGTGCGGTATGTTGTGATTAGCGGGCAATGTGCTGTGCGGGAATATTGACCGGCGAGCGGCTGTTATATTTTCAAGGACTATATATGGCGGAAAAAATGCGCTGCGAGTTGATTTCATGGTCAGCGGTACAGCGGCTGTGTCAGCGCCTGTCGGCATTGATCCTGGAGTCGGGCTACCGCCCTGATCTGATCGTCGCCATCGGTCGTGGTGGTTATGTGCCGGCCCGACTGTTATGTGATTACCTTGATATCATGGACCTGACCAGTATCAAGATTGAGCATTATCTTTCGGGCGCAAACCAGCAGGAGCAGACGATTATCCGCTATCCGCTCAAGGCCGATATTCGGGATCTTAAGGTGCTGCTGGTCGATGATGTCAACGATACGGGCGATACGCTGGTCGCCGCCACTGAACACCTGCAGACATTCCAGCCCGCAGAGGTGCGCACTGCCGTTATGCACGAAAAGACTGTCAGCTGCATTTCTGCAGATTATTTTGCCATGAGAGTCGTCAGGTGGCGCTGGCTGATTTATCCATGGGCGGTAAACGAAGACGTTAGAGGTTTTTTGAAACGCATGACACCATTTCCTGAATCGTCGGAAGATGCACAAAAACTGTTAGCCGAACGATTCAACATAAATATATCACTTCAACGCCTCAACTATATTTACGCATCTATGAATCAGTAGTCGCGGGCAGGTACTGCGCGGGTTATCCATGGCGGTTACTGTGACAGGATTTTCTGTAGCTGCCCGGCATTTTTTGCAGCGTAACCAAGCTGGTCGTTGTCGAAGTAACAATAAACCGTGTTTCCCTGCTGTGCCCAGTCCGTAAAGGTCCCGGCCCAGCCGGACAGGGCCTTGCTAGAGTATCTGCCCTGGTATGCATCGCCATGTCCGTGCAGTCGCACATAGATGTAATCGGCAGTAATTTCCTCTGGCGCAGTGAATCCTTCCAGCTCGTAGATGCAGAATGACATATTGTGTCGGGCAAGCAGTTCGAAGGTCTGCCGGTTCAGCCAGCTCTGGTCCCGGAACTCGAGGGCATAACGGAAATCATTACTCAGGCTGTCCAGAAAGGTGCTCAGCCGCTCTGCGTTGAAGCGCCAGTGCGGCGGCAGCTGGAACAGGATGGGGCCGAGCTTGTCTTCCAGTATGCTGATTCTGTTCAGGAAGGGGGGCACGGTTTTTTGTGGCTCCATGAGCTTTTTCATGTGAGTGATGTAGCGGCTGGCCTTGGCAGTGAACAGGAAGTCATCCGGGGTGCATGCGTACCAGTGCTGCAAGGTCTTCTTGTCCGGGAGGCGATAAAAAGAACTGTTGATCTCCACGCTTCGAAAGTGCTGTGCATAGTATTCCAGCATCTGCTTGCCGGGCAGGTCTCCCGGGTAGAACGGTCCTTTCCAGTGATCATAGGACCAGCCCGAGGTGCCGATATGGATATGCCTGTGCTGTTTTCTCATGGATAAGTGTCTTAAATGACAGCAGGATGCGTTGATCAGTTGACGTTATCCCTTGATGCAGACAACAGGCTTTAACAGGGCAACCTTGCGCGCCAGGCCTGCTTTATCCGCCGCGTCGACCACGGTATTGACATCCTTGTAGGCGCCTGGCGCCTCCTCGGCCACGCCGCGTGAGGAGGGACTGCGAATAATGATGCCCTGCTCATACAGACGGTCGATGACCTGGCGTCCGCTCCAGATTTTGTGCGCCTTGTGGCGGCTCATGGCGCGCCCGGCGCCATGACATGCCGAGGAGAATGACAGGTTTTCAGATTCCGTATTACCGGCGAGTACATGTGAAGCAGTCCCCATTGAACCGCCGATCAACACGGGCTGGCCGGACTCGCGAAAGGCTGCCGGCAGATCCGGGTGGCCGGGCCCGAAGGCACGCGTCGCCCCCTTGCGGTGTACATACAACCGCCGCGACTGGCCGTCGATGACATGTTCCTCTACCTTGCAAGTATTGTGTGATACGTCATAGAACAGTGTCAGTGTTGCCCCGGGAAGGACTTCCGCAAACACCTGCCGGGTGAGGTGAGTGATGATCTGCCGGTTGGCGAATGCACAGTTGATGGCAGCACGCATCGCGCCGAGATAGGCCTGCCCGGTCTCCGATTCGATCGGGGCGCAAGCCAGTTCACGGTCAGGAAGCCTGATACCGTACTGTGGCGCACGGGTTACCATTGTTTTAAGGAATTCCGTACCGATCTGGTGTCCCAGGCCACGGGAACCACAATGGATGCTGACGATCACGTCACCGGCAGTGATGCCGAATGTTTTGGCGGTAGCCGGATCATAAATCTCGCAGACCTCCTGCACCTCCAGGTAATGATTGCCAGAACCCAGCGTGCCCATCTCGTTACGCTGGCGCTTTCTGGCATGTGTGGACACCTCTGCGGGTCGGGCGCCCGGCATGCAGCCCTGTTCCTCGATGCGTTCCAGGTCGGCATTATCACCCCAGCCGCGCTGCACGGCCCATTTGGCGCCGCCTGTCAGCATGGCGTCCATCCCGGGTTCATCGAGGTGGATATTCCCGTGGCTGCCGATGCCGACTGGAACCGTCTGATACAGGGCATCGGCCAGGCGTTCCTTGACCGGTTCGATGTCCGCGCGTCGCAGCCCGGTATGCAATGCACGCACACCACAGGAGATGTCAAAGCCCACTCCACCTGCCGAGATGACACCATCCGCCTCGGCATCGAAGGCGGCCACTCCGCCAATCGGGAAGCCGTAACCCCAGTGTGCATCGGGCATGGCATAGGAGCCCTTGATGATGCCGGGCAGCATGGCGACATTGGTGACCTGCTCACGCACCTTGTCATCCATGGCCTGGACGAGGTCTTCGCTGGCAAAGATGATGCCCGGAACGCGCATGTCACCTTCCGGCTCAATGTGCCACTCAAACTCAGAGACGCGTGTCAGTATTGAGGTGTCCATCGATTGCTCTATAAATAATCGTGCAGGGTATCCCTGTAATTCATACTAGACGTCCACGACGCATTGTGCGCGCCATTTTCCCGGTTCGTCTTCATGCAGTTCCAGCTCGGTATAGGTTGCACCCTTGACCTCCGCTGCAGGCTGGTGGCGAGCCACGTCCACGGGTTCACCGCAGGCGGTGGCATGGAGACACAGCCCGTCGAATTCGACATGAAAGCGACTGAACAACATCTTGCGGGTTGCCATTTCGAAGACCAGGGCATTGAGCCAGTCAACGAACAGCAGTTCCGGGTCGGGGGCCTCGCAGTCCACCGTCACCGAGTCGGAGCACGCCACCGTCTCCGGGTCGGTGATGACCGCCGTCAGGGCCACGGCGGCTTCCTCGAAGGCTTCTTCCCTGGTATGGCCGGTACCACACACCCCGATGTCGGCTTCATGATGAAAAAGAGTCCACATTACGCTTCATGCCGTCCAGGGCAGGGCATATCTACCCTGTTTTTCCAGCAGCGCTTTCCCTTCCTTCTCCAGCTCGAACATCCTGTCCAGGCTCCGCTTTGCACGGGCCGCAATGTCCGGCGGAATCTCGATGTACTGGTCCGGTGCTGGATCCTTCAATGCCTTGAGCACGTCATCGAGCCGGATTTCCTTCATGTAGGGACACAGGATGCAGGTGCCGACGATCTCCTTGTCACTGAATTCCGCCTTGAAGCGGTCGGTGAGACCGCACTCGGTTACCAGCATGAAGGTCCGGGCGGGCGAGTTCTTTACATAGTTGAGCATGCCCGAGGTCCCGCCGGCATAGTCAACCTCTGAAACCAGGCCCGGGGTGCACTCCGGGTGTGCGAGAATTTTCACACCGGGAAAGCGTTTTCTGATATCCCGTACCGAGTCCGCTTCAAAGCCCTCGTGAACCACGCAGGTTCCGTCCCATGTTCTGATTGTCTTCGATGTGATCCTGGCAAGATTTTCCGCCATCAGTCGGTCAGGGATAAACAGGATCTCGTCCTGCGGCATGGCCTCCACCACTTCCACGGCGTTGGATGAGGTGCAGCACGCATCGCTTTCGGCCTTGACCTCGGCATAGGTGTTGACATAACACACGACCCCGGCATCGGGATGCTCATTGCGCAGGGCGCGTACCTGTTCTCCCGTGATCGAGTCCGCCAGTGAGCAGCCCGCCACCCGTGGAACCAGCACCTCCTTGCCGGGGTTGAGCAGTTTGGCCGTCTCGCCCATGAAATAAACCGAGCAGAAGATGATTTTCTGTGCCGGGTGATCGGTCGCCCTGACGCTCAAACCGTAGGAGTCACCGACATAGTCACCGACGCCGTACATGATGTCCGGGGTCTGGTAGGAATGGGCCAGGATAACGGCATTCTGTTCTTTCTTGAGTTCGTTTATCTCCTGTGTGACTGGCGCGATAAGCTCGCAATCACCCCGGCTCCAGCCAAGATGATAAAGCTTGCTATAGAGGCGTTCTGTTTCGTTGTCTATGTCTGTACGCATCCCGGGCACCTCATCAACGTGGAATGCAGTCTATAAACCCCTTGGGTAAAATTAGACAACAGGCTGGATTGTTTGTCCTTGCCATACATCAAGACCCTGGCCTTGCTGCAGTTTCCTCAATCCACCCGGATCCTGCCCGTATACAGGTCATCTGCTTCAGCGAAAAATGTGAAGCATTTCCTGTGCTACCCGGGGTTCAGGGTTATTTTTCCAGCGTGATGACCCGGATCAGATCGGTTCCGCCGGCCTGCTGATGGTGGCCGGAAGTTGATACCACGATATCCCCTGCCTTCAGGTAACCGCGCGCCCTGGCCTGCTCGATGGCGAAGCCAAGGCGTTCCCGGTCTGTGGGCTGACCCTCATATAACATTGGAATCACGCCCCAGTTCATGGACAGCTTGCGTGCCACCGACAAAGAAGACGTAATGGCCAGGATGGGGATATCCGGCCGGAATTTCGAGATCAGCCGCGAGGTAAAGCCGGTTTCGGTCAAGCTGATAATTACCGCCGCCTTGAGACTGCTCGACATGCTCACCGCGGCCTGGCTGATGGATTCGGTCACCACGTTCGAGGGATGCGGGTTGAAACGCTGCAGGTAGCCGTATTCACCCAGTGAGGCCTCCGCGCGCAGTGCGATGGTGGCCATGGTGCTCACTGCCTCCACCGGGTATTTCCCGACCGCGGTTTCGCCCGAGAGCATGACCGCTGAGGTGCCGTCCAGGATGGCGTTGGCCACGTCGCTGGCCTCGGCCCGGGTCGGTTTCGGGTTGCGTTCCATGGAAGCCAGCATCTGAGTTGCGGTGATGACCGGTTTGCCGTCGGTCACCGTCGAGCGGATGATGTGTTTCTGGGTGGCGGGCACATCGGCCAATGGTAACTCTACGCCCATGTCGCCGCGTGCCACCATGATGCCGTCCGCGACACACACGATTTCCTGCAGGTTCTCCACGCCGGCCTTGTTTTCTATCTTGGCGATGATCGGGATATTCACGCCTTTCTCGATGAGTATTTCCCGCATTCGGTTGATGTCGTCCGCAGACTGGATGAAGGAGGCCGCGATGTAGTCAATATCATTCTCGGCAGCAAAGCCCAGTTCCCGCACGACATCTTCGCGGTTCTCGGGGCTGACCGCGCTGAGCGCAAGACGGGTTTTGGGCAGGTTCACACTCTTGCTGTTGCCCAGCCAGCCGCCGTGGACCACGCGACAGCTGATCGAGTCTCCCGTGACTGCCGTGACTTCCAGTTCAATGGCGCCGTCATCAAGCAGGATCGGCGTGCCGGCGCTGACTTCCTCCTTCAGCTTCCTGTAGGTGATGCTGACACCATTTGCATCTCCTTCATGTTCTGTGGTGAACAGGGTGAAGGTTGCGTCCGGTGACAGTTCAACGGTTCCCTCCGTCAATAGTCCGGTACGAATCTCGATACCGCGGGTATCGATCATGACGGCAATGTTTTTGCCTGTCAGCTCGGAAGCCTGGCGCAGGCGACCGATCTGTTCCTTGTGTTCGGCAAGGGTGCCATGCGAGAGATTCAGGCGTGCCACGTTCATGCCGGCCCTGATCATGTCTGCAAGCGTGTCTGCCGAACTGCATGCCGGACCGATCGTTGCGACAATTTTGGTTTTTCTTTGTATGGGAAGGTCGCTGGCCATAGGTGTCATGCGGGTAACGCTGCTCGCTGCCTGATGTTGGGTAAAGTTACAGGAATTCTCCATAGTCTACCGCAGCACGCCCAGTCACTGTGGCGGGATTCCGCTACCACCCTGCGGGCCGGGCAGGGCCCTTTCGCTGCCTGCGATTCTCGTTTGTATTCAGTCGGGGTGAATTTCAACGGCATGGTTGCTTCAATATGGTCGATTGCCAGTCGGGTGGTGCCTGTCATGTTCCGGTTCCGCCGGGACAAGGAGGGCCGTTGCGGTGGGTTTGACCAGGCTGTTCATGCCTTCGTGACTGGCCTGCACCATGTCTGTTTGGGCGGTTGTCGCTGGCGGATGACGGTCTTTTCTTAGAATAAGTTAAGAATACCGGCAACATTAACCATCGTCAGGTTATTGGCGCTAAATAATTGTTTTGCTGGAAAAAAAATAGATAATATAATCAATCTATTGAGATAAGGTGTAGGGATTCTTTACAGTGGTAACCGGCCAGCTCACCGGGTTTGTATAAAAGTATATTAGGAAACATTGACATACGCTATCCGGCCTGTTTCTTGCAGCACTGTAGTATCTTTTTTTGCATTTATACACATCATGGACAAACAGTACACCTTACCCGAGATTGAATCGGTGTTTGCCGACCCTGTCGCCAGGAGCGGATTTGGCGCGGAGCAGGCATCCCTGCGTATCTATACCCTGGGCCGTTTCTCGCTGGTGCGGGACGGTGAACCGTTGCGCGCTACCCGCAAGGCACCCAGTAAGCCGCTGGCGCTTCTGAAGGCACTGATTGCCCTGGGTGGCCGGCAGGTGGGTGCTGTTAGCCTGGCATCGATACTCTGGCCCGACAAGGAAGGCGATCTGGCGCAGCAGGCATTTGAGACCACCTTGCATCGCTTGCGCAAACACCTTGGCGATGACCGTTACCTGCTGCTGGAAGACGGCCGCCTGACGCTGAACAGTGAGCGGGTGTGGGTGGACGTGTGGGCCTTCGAGCGTAACCTGACGGCACTGCGTTCGCTCATCAGCCATGACAACACGTCCGGATGTCATGCCGATGTTCACCTGCGTGCCGAGCATATCATGCGCCTGTACCAGGGGCATTTCCTGGGCCGTGAGGACGCCACCTGCTGGTCCGTGTCGTTACAGGAGCGGCTCAGGAACAAGTACATCCACTGCATGATCGCACTGGGTGGTTTCTGGGAACAGCATGGCCTGCCGGACAAGGCGATCCTGTGCTACCAGAAAGGCATCGAGGTGGATGACCTGGTTGAAACCTTTTACCAGCGGCTCATGGTCTGTCTCGACCAGACCGGCAGGCAGCCGGAGGCCATCGCCACCTTCCGCCAGTGCCGGCATATCCTCTCCGTGGTGCTCGGCCTTGCACCCATGAAAGAAACCCGGGAAATCTACGAGACCATCCTGGCTCATTACCAGCAACAGGCTGGCTGATTCACGAATATCCTCCGGTTGTACCCCTCCCGGCACTATGCCGGCTTACACAGTGACGTAATCAGGCTCATCAGAACAGCCCCTTGAGGGGCTCCGGCTGTTTGTCGGTGTGCTGCCTGTGCCTGTCCGCGCGGTTTTCTGAATCTGTAAGTTATCTGTAAGCCAGTCCTGGTTAAGGTCGTGCACAGGAAAACTACAACAAACCGAAACCAACAAAAGACACCGCTATGGATTGCTACATTGTACGCGTGTACCGCCATATCTCTCAGGGTGATGGCGAGGCAGATGAAATCGCCGGCCTGGTCGAACACGTGGGGCACCGCGACGGCAACAAGCCATTCTCCAGCTACCAGTCACTGGTCAGCGCCTTGCGCGAAGACAGCAAAGGTGATGTGTCGGACTCGGCTGACGTTGATGATGGTGGTAGTGAGACAGCTGCCAGGCTACGGGTTGTGCATACTGCCAAGCATGGCTGAACAAGTAATAACAGAAATATAACAATGCATATCAGAAAGCACCTACAGCCACTACTTTGCCTGTCCCTGCTGGTAACGGCTGCCCCTTCGCTGGCAACAACCGTCACGTACATCATGGACCAGTCCAACTCACTAGCGGGCGATGTCGATTACCTGTCGGTTACACTTTCAGATGACACTGCGGGCCAGCTCGATTTCTGGGTCGATACCCTGTCTGTGCTGGGCGACATTGCCGGTGACAACTACGGCATCCAGTCGTTTGCATTCAACTACAGTGAGCTGTTACCCGCGGATAGCGTGCAGGACAGTGACTTTATCCTGACTGATGGCTGGCGCGTACAGTACGACATGGGGATGAGCGAGGCCGGCATGTTTGACGTGCGCATCATGGGCGCCGGCAACAGCCGCCAGGATCCGCTGCATTTCTCGGTCATCGGCCTTTCGCTGG
>Ga0224514_10000166_pt1 | contig 20981 bp, 41 predicted proteins | sample SF_May12_sed_USG_3_FD_169107 | JGI IMG/M metagenome (GOLD analysis project Ga0224514, IMG submission 169107) | Sediment microbial communities from San Francisco Bay, California, United States - SF_May12_sed_USGS_24 | ecosystem: Environmental > Aquatic > Marine > Sediment | place: USA... | reverse complement strand
CATTGCGATTTGGAGTGCTTGTCTCTTTTTGGGGCTATCACAGTACCTTTTTTTATTTCAATTTGAAGACGAACTTCACGTTTTTTTCCCATATTTTTAGTATGTTTATTTCCTTCAAAAGAATATCTATCGACCTATCCATCCATCTAGTTTGGCGCGACTTCCTGGTCTTCTTTCGATAGACACCTTTGATTTTTCTTGACTGCATTTTGTAAACCACTCCCCCTCGCATCTTGCCCAAATCATCAGGCATGAAAAATCGATCCTTGATTCTCCGCTGATCCAACATCTGCAGAAAAATAATTAACCTGTGTTTTTCACTGACTGCATTTCTTATATTAAAATCCGATGGTCTCCATAGGGGATTCGATTGTCTTCTTCTCAGTTTCTGTCTTATTTTCCCTTGCCATTGCCCACCCCTTGCGAATTTGGAAGCGACTGACTTTTGTTTACCTTTATCACCGAATTGCTGCTCTTCCCACCCCGTAAACCTATCGCCGTATATACTGCCTACCTCAGCTATCTGGTTTTTTATTGGACCAGGAATGGCTTTATTAACGACAACATGTTTCTTAACAAATCCGGGCGATCTTATGATCATGTCCTTATCGAGGGTTTCAAGGATGATAGGTCTCATAGCAAATGCCTCGCTATTAATAACACCAGCGATGACTCTCTCCATTTTTTTTGGGGCTTTCTTGTACATTCGCCTGAGCAATATCAAATCAGGCGCCGACATTTCAAAAATATCTTTAGCCATAAATATGTCCTCCAATGATATAAAACTACTACTTTTATTATTATATAGTATTTAATATAATGATAGCGTTATTTTATGCACAGGTAATCCACAGGGTTATACATGAGTTATAAACAGTATTGTCCACAGACAAAATGACTTACATTTTATTCATTTTAATCACTTTACAGATTTATTGTTTTTTATCCTTTAAATACTCCCAATTTTCTTCACAGCCTAATGATGATGGGAATTCACAGTTTTTTGTAAGCGTAGTTTTTTGATTTATACAATTACTGCAACATCTATCTACTATTATATATTTACCGTTTACATACACACACTTGACATTGAACTTTCTATCTAAATAATCTTTGTAGGCAAGCATATATTTTATGATATTTCTGAAATTTATCATGATTCCCATATCTCCTTAATTAATATCTATATCTTACCATAAAAATCGATTAATTTAAAAAATGTCTTGAATATCATTCTGATTTATGCAAATATTGTCTTAAACATTTATTGATTTGGAGAAACTATGCTTATTAAGATTGCGCTGGATGATAATAAAAAACTTGGCCAAACCCTGAAAAAATGCCGCATAAAAAAGAACTTCACACAGAATCACCTCGCCTCGATATCCGGGATATCCATTCGGACAATCTCATGCATTGAAACAGGCAATTGTCAAAGAGGAACTAAAATCAAGATTATTAAAACACTTTTCGATGTCCTCGATATCGAAACCACATTAAATTTCAGGAATGTCTGATACCAGCTAACATGAAAGGAATGAAATATAAGTGAAAAAACCACATGAAAGAAGCTGTTATTATTGTGAAAAAAAATGGTATCACGAGCATGATATCGGAGAAGTAACCAATATCGGAAGAGAAGGGTGGGTATGCGACGGAGCAAGCAAGGGGAATGTGGCTAATTTAAAAAGCTTCCCATTCAAAACTGAACAAAAGTGTTTTGTGAAAAAATGAAAGTAATCTACGAACCAAAAGGCAAGGCCCGTGAATACTGCGATCTGGCGGCCAATCTTTATCGCGGTTGTGAACATGGCTGTGTTGACTGTTATGCGCCGGCAGTTCTTCATATGAAAAGAGATGAATTTACAAATAATCCGTCACTTCGCCCCGGGGTCATCGAGGCTATGGAAAAAGAGGCCCCTAAATACGCAGGCCGTGAAGTTCATCTCTGTTTCACGACAGACCCTTACCAGCCTATTGATAAAAAACACCAGATCACCCGAAAGGCAATAAAGATTTTAAAGGCCAACAACATCACCGTGCGAATTTTAACAAAAGGAGGCCTCCGCTCAACGCGGGATTTCGACCTCTTAGAACCTGACCGGGATTGGTACGGCGCCACCCTCACCTTCACTGGCATTACGAGGTCAGTTGAATTTGAACCACTGGCAGCACCACCACTAAGCAGGATAGAGGCGCTTAAAGTGGCCCATGAACTCGGCATCAGGACATGGGTAAGTCTGGAACCAGTCAGGGATCCGGAAGAAACATTAAAACTTATTAAGATGACCCACCCTTTTGTTGATGCCTTCAAGGTCGGCAAATGGAACTACGATCCAAGAGCAAAAGAGATCGACTGGAAGGGCTTCGTGCATAGAGCGGTGGAGCTTCTTGATAGTCTGGGTAAGGAATATTATATAAAGGATGATTTAAGGAAATTTTTAAATTAAAGCGGTTATGATTAATGGAGTTACAGATTTTAAGCTATTCAAAAGATGGAATCGTGCACATCTCGATAGACGGCAAACAATATCGATATTTCATTGATTCCATCTTTATTCCTGAATTTCTGAGAATAACTAAGAAATCTAACGGGAGGGCCTTAAGTTTTTTAAAAGAGAAGTCCAGGGATTATGAGACAATCAACAGTCAAAACTAGGAGCTTATATTGAATAATACTGATTTACTTGAGGAGATCGTAATTGATGGAATGAGATATGACTGTACTTGTTATGATCCTGATATTAATCAATTCAATTTGATGTTTTCTCCATCAGAAATAGAAAAAATGCATATCATATATAACATATATAACGATAGAAGGAGAGTACACGTATATTTCAGAAGGAGAAATAACGCAATAACGATCAGAGAAATAAAAGAGATTGAATCGACGATTAATAAATATACTCTCTTAGTAATTGAGATTATGTATTTAAGAACGATCACTGAAGGAGGCAGGCATAATGACAATTAAAAAGATTATTTTTTTCGGGGAAGCCGTGGCAGTGGGATGTGATGAAAAATGCCACAAAGCATGGGGCTCTAGAAATAGACCGAAAAATCAATTATCTGACGATCCGGATGACTGGGAGTATGTACCGGATAGTTTTTTACTTTGAAAACTTATAACAAAAAAATTAAGCAGACGCGAAGCGTTCTGGTTGAATGACGGGTTATGTCTGCCGGAGGAAGAAAGGGAATGTATGGAATTTGTTATTAATATGTAAATAAAGCTTAACTATGTCAGCTTTATTTACACCCGCATATCTAATTAATCAATAAAAACAAGCACTTATAAATCACAGCAAAAAAGCGTCAGGTTTCTTTATAGCTAGAATCAACGTTTGTTGAAAAAAGCGTCAGGATTTTTTACAAATGAGATTTACAGGGGAATTAAGTTTTCAGCTTTAAAATTAAATATCCTTATAAAACGATAACTTACAATCTATTTTCACTCACTTTGCATATTTGGCACACTGCCTGCATTATTATATAGTAAAACAAGGAGGTAGGATGATAGGAGATATATTTATAGATTATAAATCTGCAGAGATCAGGGAAGTCAAGGGGCTTGCTAAGCCAAATAGAAATGGGCTAAGGGTCTTTTGTCGTCAGTTTCCTAATGTGTGGACGTTGCAAGTCCGAACACATAAGCCAATTACCGAATACGGAACAGGTAAGGCAAGAAACATGATAGCTCATGTAGATATCACTCTTGAGGAATTAAAAGGAATTGTCGCAAGAATGGAGAAAGATATTAAAGATGCGAATGATAGGGCTGGAATTTAATCCTTACCTCTGCTCACTCCCAGGTGGGCAGGCCGAAGGGATTAAATAAAGGAGACAAACGAGATAATAAAGAAGGAGATGACATATGTTTGTCAAGATGGTTTGTGCAGTGTGCAAGGCCGAAGTAGAAATTGAAGATTTGCCAGATATGGAGCAAGACGAGGAAGGCGAAATTGAGACAACGTACATTGATTGCCCGGAATGTGGGAAGAGATATTTTTTAGGGGGATGATATGTGTGAATGTAAACAAATGAGAAATGAAGGCGCCTTATTTTTCGTGTCTAATTCTGGCGGGAAGGACAGTCAGGCAATGTATAATTATTTAATGTTCGATTTACAAATACCAGTTGATCAGATTGTAGTTGTACATGCACACCTTGGGGAAATTGAATGGGATGGTATAGTGGATCATATAAATGAAAATATTGCACACCCATTAAATATAGTCCAGGCAGTGACCAAAAACGGTGAAATGAATACTTTTTTAAGTATGGTCAGGAGGAGAAAAACAGATAAATTTCCTAACGGCATGTGGCCCTCTCCCTCTTACAGGCAATGCACCAGTGATTTAAAGAGAGGCCCTATCTATAAATTCATCCGTAAAACCATGAAGGAAAAAGGTGTGCACCTTGGGGTTAACTGCACTGGGATGCGAGCTGAAGAGAGCGATGCAAGAAAGAAGAAAAAACCTTGGTCTTTAAATAAAGATTTAAGCAGGGCTGGCAGGACCGTTTACGAATTTATGCCAATACATGACTGGAGTACTGACCAGGTCTATGACTATATCTACGCTAATGGGCAGCGACCATTCTGGGCATATGGTGAAAGAGGAGAGCTAAATCAACGATTATCATGTGTTTTTTGCATTATGGGGTCTGTTAATGACCACAAGCATGGTGCAAAACAAAGGCCAGAATTATATGCCGAAATAGTGCAGATGGAAAAAGACATGGGCCACACCATGTTTCCTGGTGTATCGCTGGAACAAAGAAACGGCATTACAGTTGAGGAGATTATGTCAGGCATTTAATTCTTCACTCTGCTCACTCCCGGGTGGGCAGGCCGAAGGGATTAAACAAGGAAAATGATAATAAATTATCTAATCGGTGGGAGGAGTCATGGGGAATTTAATGGAGCCAACAGAGGAAAAAGCCGCAATTAATGAATTGCTGGGATTGAGTCCGGAAACAAAACGATGGCTATCACATCATATCAGAAATAGTATTTGTCCGGTAATTGCTGTTTGTGGAAATGGAGATGTGCCGTTAGAGGAACAAGAAATTTTTGCTGATGAATGCCATGTCCATCTCGATAATGATCTAAAAAAAATAGGATGCTAATGGTCAAGGAGGCTGTAAAATGAAAAACAGAACCAAGGATGATGGATTTATCCAGTCAACCGCAAAAGATTATGACATGGACCCTGAAGAGGTTTTGCATATCTACAGAAAAGTTGATGGAGACGGAACTCTTCTTTATCAGGAGTTAGAAAGTTATATAAAAGAAAGGAAAGAACTTGATGGCAAAGTTTGAGCTTAAAATAGAAGATACCAACGATGGTGGTATGAGTGTAGATTTGTATATTGATGAGATAGGATGCGCTGATTTGAACAAAAATACTGCAACACAAAATCTAGCTATTCTATTAATAGATACAATGGAACAAATGCTTCCTGAAAGGGAAACAGTAAAAACTTCCACATCTGGGAATAAATGTTGAAAATATTCTAAAGGAAATGAGATGAAAGAAGACAAGTTAATTAAAGAAATCCTTGGTTGTTTATCTTTTTATGAAGGTGATTTTGATGTTGATGTTGAGCAAGAAGATTATATTCAAGGAAACGGATACTTTAGTGTGGTAATTACACATAAATTTCGACATCAACGTGAGAGGTATGAGTTTCTCGCCAGAGTTAGTGGTGAGGGTATTTGTGAAATGCAATTAGGCATTGATGACTGGGTAGATATAAACAGAGGAAATCTATTTCGTTTAAAAAAGGGGCGAAAGCAGGAAAGATGCTTAGAGATAGAGATTGAATCTTCAAAAGAGCGTAGAATGAGAATGGAAGAACCAGTGATTTATAAAAAAACTGTCAATATTAAATGTATCGAGACAATCACTATAAAGCAGGCAATTAGTGAGCTTTCATTACATCATAATGAAAAAGGATTGAGAGAGCAGTTGATAAATGGGGGATTGATTGGAACGCCTTCGTCATTATATACGACGAATAAGGAGTTTCTTGAGGAATAAGCCATGAAAAAAGAATGGATTGTGATATGGAAAATTAAAGGCATTAATCAAGTAAGAGAGACAAATCCATTGACTTTGAGTGACTGCCATAAGCTTGTAATGTATTTGAGTACCTTTCCGGAGATTACAGTTTGTTATGAAAAGAGCAGAAGAAAAACAATGAAAATAAGGATAAACAATGCAAAATAAATTAATAATTCTGCCTATGATTCTGATATTTTCGACGTTAATGCAGATCCATAGTATTGCATTTTGGAGTGATGTTGCCGGAGTGTGGACGGGGTGGGCCTGGTCCATTGCGCTGGAAGCAGCTGTTTTATGGCTCTGGTATGAGCGCCGTCTTTTGATTATTCGCTGGCTGGCGGCAATTATACTCATTGCCGGGCCATGGTATCAACTGACGGCGCCGACTATTGAGATACTTCATCATCATAATTCGTTGCGCATTCAGGCTGCTGATTTGCAGGATTCTATCGATCAGCTGTCCATGTCTGTCAAGAGTTATGATGATAATAGTGAGGACCGGACCGGATGGGGAGGGCGTATTGATCGGACGCAGTTTTCTCTTTCTGAAGAAAGATCATCTCTTCGGGCGGTAAATAAGGAAATTGCTGCATTACCTCCTGCCTGGCGCTCTCTTCTAACGGCAGTTGTGCCGGCATTGGTCTTGTGCATTATTATGATGACACAAATAACGGTCATAAAGGGATTGCAAAGCCGTCATATTGCGCCGTTAGATATCAAAAAACCCAAAGAAGAACAATCGAAATGCCTCAAAAATTCAGAATCGGAAAAAGCGCAACTCGCCGCTCGCGTTGCGGCGAAGATTCGTTCTGCGCAAATAGAATCAAAAGAGCATCCTCGGCAAAGCGAGATAGCGGAAAGATTGGGCGTTCGAAGCGCTGATATTACATTGATTTTAAATCATGAAAAATATGCAAAAATGGGAAAGGAAACGATCTCTTTGCCTAAATTGAAAAAAATGGCGGAAGCGTTGGGTTGAATAACAATTTTATTATTAACAATAATGGAGGATGGATATGAAGGCGTGGCATATTTTAAATAAGGAGAGACAACTTAATTATGGGCATGGTGAGATTGTGGAGGCCGGGAAGATCTACAAATGTGAATTTCCTTATGTTTATAATCATAATACATATGATGAGCTGACATTATGCAAAGCCGGCATGCACGGATCAATAAAGCCGCTGGATGCATTGACCTATGCATCGGGTCCAATTATTTGCAGAGTTGAAATTACCGGAAAGATTGTTAAAGGCGCTGATAAAATAGTCGGCGTCGAAAGAAAAATATTGAATTTATTTGACGGTACAGACGTGCTTAAAAAATTTGCCAGGATGTGTGCATTAGATGTGGTCGATCTTTGGGATGCTCCTGATATTGTAATAGATTATTTGAAAACAGGAAATGAAGATTTAAGGGATGCCGTTATGTATGCCGTTATGTATGCCTCTAGTGCTGCCACTTGGGATGCCTCTAGTGCTGCCACTTGGGATGCCTCTAGTGCTGCCACTTGTGATGCCTCTAGGGTTGCCGCTATGTATGCCTCTTGGGATGCCTCTTGGGTTGCCGCTTGGGAAAAACAAAATAAGCGACTTTATCGCTTGTTTATGGGTGAGATAAAAAAGGGAACATAGGCATGGACGGTAAAGCTCATAAGCATGACTCGGATTGCACCTGTGAAAACTGTTTTGAAGCATGGAAAAGAAGAAAGGTGCGTGAGGACTTGCTTTCCTGTTTTGATGATTTCTTTGGAATTTATGAAGTTACTGAAAAAGATAAACAGGAATTGTTGTGTCGCCTAGAATGTTTTGTAGTAGAACAATGGTTTTGAAAAGGAAAGACAGGGGATTATTGTGACAAAATCAAGCTATGCTCGGGAAAGAGAAGCTTTGATTCCAGTGGCGGAAGCCATCGCTAATGAAGTAATTGATCAGGTTCCTCTGGCGTATAGTGATAGATGGTTAAATCTGTGGAATAAAATATTCCATAATTCTGTGAATACTCTGGCCATACATAAGGGTTTGATAAAAGGAGGGGATGAGGAAGATGGAGAATAAAGAGATAGAAAAGGGAATTTCAGTTAAAAAAGTTTCCTATTATAAAGTATTTTTGTGGGCTCTTTTCAATCGTATTAGAGACGACATTGATGATGATAATGATAAAGTACCAAAAGCTGAGCTTGTACTTCCTGATCCTGAGGATTTTGGTGAGGGGGATTATGTGACGAGAGATGGCTCTGATATCCACTTTGTTGAAAAATATGATGATAACTGGGGAAATATGAGAGTTGTCTGTATCATTGCGCCTTCGACGGATTGGACTAAGCCTGGCGAATATGAAGACAATCTTGTTACCAAATATTGCCGATGTAATAGGCATTTTTTGCCATTTGCTAAAAAAGAACATGAGAAGTTGAAAAAAATGTTTCCGAATGGTTGGGTTTGTGGTTATTAAATTGATATTCCAGGGATGATTTTAGGGTAAAGTTAAGGAGTAATATCATGAAATACATTTCTTATCGTAAAAATGTGAAGGGTGGGTCCAGGGAATTTATTATTGTTTTCCCCGGGGGTTCGAATCATTTTAGTCACAAGGAGGTAGTAGAAATGTTTGGAATCGACATTGACGACATTCTTGGCGCCGGTTTTTTTATGGAAATCAAGGGGAGGAAGGTCTTTAATGGTGAGTCATTGTCGCTTGGTATCGTCAGTCGTGGTGAAGTGGACCGGGATTTGTTTATTGCTCAGGCGATGAAATAATAATTATTTTTGAGGATTTAAATATGAAGATAAAAGTTAATATTTTTGCAATTACTGGATTATTGGGATTTATGGTATCTTGTTCTAGTATTAAAAATTATGACAAGTGGGATAATGAAGAAAAGGCTATGTTAGGTGTTGGAACTGTTACCAGGATTGTAGATTGGGGACAAACTCTTGATATAGTTTATTATCAAAATAATTGTAAAATGAAAAGGAAATATTTAGGCATGTCTAGTTCTTTAGATTCTGAACCACATCCTGTTTATAAAGAATATAGAGATAAAAAATGTGAGAATGATTATAGGGAAACAAATATTATATTAGGCAAATATCCATCGAGGGATCAAGTTAATTTATATTTTGCAACATCGATTATTTTAAATAAATTAATCTCTGATCATCTTGATCATAAATGGAGAAAGGCTTTTCTGATGTCAAATATTTCTGTTGATTTATATATTACTCGACACAATTCTAATATAGGATTAAAATTAAGGTTTTAAGCAGTATAAACCATTTTATTAGGAATTTTAGAGTCGTAGATAATCATGAAACCCGCGCTCCAGTAAAAAAAGTTTCCTGTTTATTTCCACTTATATTGCCACCCCCTTGTAAATATGCAAATACTTCAAAATAATCGGTTGTGCCATTAGCATCTACTGTCGCCGTTAAATTCAATGCTATAATTGGAGTAGGAGAGCCTGCCTCCATGCCAGTTAGTTTATGGCCTAGACCGTTTTTATATATAGCAACTCTAAGCAAATCTCCTTCTGTCGCTGCAGTTATTCCTATAGAGGCGCTTAAAATATATTTGTCGGCTACCGTAGGGGTAAATCTGTCATTTGTAATTATATCAAAATCACCATTTGTATCAAATTCTTTTGTTGTCCATGTAATTTTCGTCCATATCGCTGCGCTTAACCCGTTCTGATTGAAATTATTTTTGTGCACACTAAATGACGAAAAGGGTCTTGGTGTTACCCATGCCGGCAAACCACTAACGAGTGTTTTAACATCTCCGTCCGCAGCTTTTGGCAATCGGGTTAAAACACCACTAGCTCTATGATATGTATCACCATCAGCATCGGAACCGAGAGCAAATTTAAACCCGGAGAACATTGTATTTGCGCCAAGTGATCTGATAACTTGATTATTAACAGCGTCAATAAGATTTACATTATTGGAATCTTCGGCAGCATTATCCGTCATTATGCTTGTTAACGTGCCGCCGCCTGTATTATCAACAAAGCCGTCAATTTTATTGCCGGTTTTTGCTGCATTTATTGTGAGAGCTGATGTTAGCGTCCCTGTGAAAGCGTTTTCAATATTTATTTGTCCTATAGTGTTGTCGCCATTAAGTTCAACTGCTACAGCTGTCACACCTGTTTGACTCAAAACCAGATTTAAAACACCTTCAATTATTATATCGTTTCCCGATTTTAGGATGGATGTTGCAATATTTGTTGCGCATAAGAGACTTGCCCCATCAAGGAATTTTAATGTCACACCATTTGGAATAACGAATTGGCTGGTGAGAGTTTGATCTTCTTTAATGAGAATTTTATCTCCTGCTGCAGGCGTATCCGCTTCCCAGGCAACGAGAGTAGCATAATCAGCCTCTTTCGTATTAACTGAATCTATGACGATCCATTCTTGGGAAATGCCTGACAAATAATGAAACCATCGAGTGCATCTATTCCATAGCCAGTTAAAGAATTGACGTGGTGGAATTTCTACCTGCCATCCGGCGTCTTGTACTGGTTGTGTGGGAACCTCAATGCCTGTTGTATCATCAGGTATCCAGTCCAAGTCTCTTGGGGGTCTATCTGCCATAAGTCCTCCTTATAATAGTTCGCCTAGTATTCCACCGGCTGATGGGATGCCCGTATCTCCGAATCCGTTTGCCATGGGATCTTCATCAAAGCCGAAATAATTGGCTTTGACACCGACGACGGCCGTTGCCGCCCAGGCATGCATGGGCATTGATCGTTGTATTATTCGTTTGAATGTCGATGCACCATCAATTGGTATGGAAGCGATATCGATTGAAAGTAACTCGTCAGTAATCCCATCTCTTGTCGCGGGGCCACCTACAAAAAAGACAAGTGGCCAGTCTTCACTTGTTAAGGAAGCAGCAACTCTGTTGAATTTTCCCGCAACTATAAAGCTCGTTGTACTCACTAGAGGCGCAGGATCAACAGGCGGGTCATTCTCATGTACAAAAACATTGAATCCCGCAGCTTGTAAAGCATTTTCAAGATAGTCTTTACTTCCATTGCCCCCCTTTGAAAACTTAATCGCCGCAACCTGGTCCCTTCTTTGTTGTTCCGTCAAGTTCTGATTGGTAACAATGCCGAATTCTTCCTCCAGATCGGCCAGTAATTCGAGTGGTACTGTCGATGGGCGTCTGATTTCAGAAAGAAGTGCCAGGAAGGCCCTCACGTCCTCGGCATTGTCGGCCATTCCTTCCAGGAACTCATCAAAGCCTTCTTCTTCTTCAGCTGTCCAAATGGAACCGGGCGGCAAAAAGCCGTTTATCATTTTACGCGTTACATCAGACATAAGCTACACCATTCGTATCGGCAAGTTTTGCCTTTTCTCCGTTTCCGAGGATTTCTTTAATTGACGTATAGACTCCGAAAGTTAAGCCGAATTTAACATCCGTTGCAGATCCTCCTCTTGCCGTAAGTATGTCCTGGACTATATCGGAAATGGTGAGGGCCGTGATGGTGTCTTTTTTATCAAAATCCAAACCGGCAACGAAGGGAGCGAGGGAGAGAAAATAATTGATTAATGCTGTCTCTATTTCTGTCTTAACTGATGCTTCTATGGCCACGTCAACAACGAGATTACTGATTTCTACATAATAAGGCGTCCTTGATATGGATTCAACCCAGAGTGTGCTGTCAGTCAGGCCCAGCGGTTGTCTTGTGAGGCCCGTCAGAGGATCGGTTGTTATACTGGCCCTCACTTCATCGAGCAATGCAGGCGGGGCTATTCCATCGGGATCGATAGTTGTATCGGCTTCCACGAATACAGTTCTGTCGGGCGGTGTTCCCGGGATGGTTGGTTGTCCTGCGAAGGGATATGCCCTGGCAACCCCGGCTACTTCCTGTGCCCATTTACGATAATCAAAGGAATTGCCGCCACCTCCCTCGGAGCGTATCTCGTCGAGAACTCTCACTCTGTAGACTTCGTCTGTTTCTTCGTCAGCTCCTATATTGAGGATGGCCGTTACCGTTGCCGTTGATTCGGCGCCGGGGACTTGTGTGCCTATAGATAAAGTATCACTGATCTGGAGGTTACCGACAACGCCCGTTTCTTCGGCCGTTACATCAAGTACGGCAACGCCGGCGGCAGCTGTTGTTGAGAAATTAGGGAAATATCTGACGCCATTTGGATCGCCGATAAAATCGATTGTGGCGGGAATGAATGTTCCGTTAGCTGCCGGAAGGGAGATGGTGAGAACTGCGGCCTCTGCGGATTTTCTGGGAACGCCATATTCAATACCCAGTTTGTCAAGATCTTCGCCTTGTGCTGTTAATGCAAGGTTCTGTTTTGCCCTGTTTACAGCGAATTTATATAGAGACGTATATTCAAGGGCCTCCGTGATAGCGACCACCCTTAAAAAAGCCTTGTCGGCTAATGGGGAGGTCTGTCCGATTCGGCTTTCGAGGTTTGCTAAGTTCTGATCGGCTTGTTCCTGCGTTGTGGGTATATTCATTTAAATTCTCCTGTAAGCAGGATTTAAATTCTGATTAATCCAGTTTTGACCGTTTTTCGTCAGGATTAGTGTTTTTATATCACTTCCAGGGGCTTCTATAGTGATTTTTACATTGAGTCTATGACTATTGGGATTAGTTATTTCCACTGTTATCTTGCCGAAAGCCGGATTCTTTAGTGCTTTTTCAGCCGACATTGCCAATGCATTGAGACTGGCCAGAGTTATGGGCTGATTGGCTGTTTCTTCGAAATCACTGCCTATTTTCTTGTTAGGATCGGCAATAAAGGCATTTCCTACCCAATCCTTTTTTGTAAACAGGGAAATGAGCGCCAGATTTTCAAGGCCCTGGTCCATAACGGGCTGGCCACCTTTAAAAACCAGCTTTGAGCCGTTGGGTGTTAAAACGAGTTTCGGATCACCTGAGAAATAATCAGCCATTATTTAATGATTCCTTAATTAAAAGGCGACGTTGGTAAGGATCGTCCTTCTGACCATTTTTTTAACAACGAGTCAATGAATGCATGCTGTGGTGTTATTACCCCAAAATGTATATCAAGTATGACTTCGGCATCGACAGTTAAACGCCCTCCACAATAAAATGGTATTGTTTTATCATCACCGGAAGTATTATGGAAAGTGACTGTTCTTTTTTCAGGATTATAAGTATATTTATTCATTATGGCACCTTTATTTCATCGATTTTAGCACCCGATATATCGGCGGAAGAAGAAGACCCCGTCACAGAAGGTGTTGAGATAGGACCGGTGGGGGCTGTCGGGTGGTTATGTAGATTATAAGTGGTTGATACGAAGTTATTAAAATCGGTTTTTAATTCGTTAAATGCCGTTTCCAGTGCGCCGAATCTTACCGCAAAATCGGTATTTCCGTTGATTTCAATGGTGCCGGTACTGAGCAGATTTATAAATGCGGCAATATCTCCGGAATTAATAGAGTATATTTTTTTCTCACCTTCAGCCATTGATGGCGTAATACCATCATCAGCGGCTATGCCGATTTTGTAGGCCGGGCCCACACTTGTGATCAATACACGACTGTCAACAGGGGGAACATTATCCTCACCTGATTGAGCCATTAATTCCACGCTCTGAACGTCATCGGAATCAGTGATTTCGACTTGCAATATTACTCTATCGCCAGCCCCATCGCGGTTTTTTTTGATTTCAAATCCTTTTATAACGCCTGTCGTCATTTATTAACTGTCCCTTTTCTATCTGTTATCCAATCATAGGTGCAAACTCTGCAATGATTGGCTGTTGTAATGTTTTTCTTTGAAATGATTCTGGAAACATCGAAAGAGCCGCATTTTGGGCAAGAAAAAGCGTTGCTGTTTGTCTTTATTACTTCGGGGATTATTTTACGACCATGGGTCAACAAGCTCTTCTCCTGTATAGACCTGGGGAGGTACAAGGTTTAGTATTGCTGTTTTACCTGACGTTCCGTCATTATATTCTACCGATTTTATTAAAAAAGTAAAGCCTTTTGATAAATGCAGTGTAGGTGATACAACTTCGACAAGTGTATTTTCCTTCCAACGGCGTCCATTTTGATCAAACCAGCTCGTGACGGGAAAAGGAATCGTCAAGGCTTCCGCTAACTGTTTTGATCTTTGCCACCTGGCCACCTGCTCAATATCGCCACTGATTGTCTCATCGGCCTGAAAGGTAAAGAATCTCGACCGAGGGACTTTGCTGTCTTTCGCAATGCCGACTTTTGCGCCCGAGGGAGATTGGCCCAGTGCTCGGTAAGTATTAAAGCGTTTACGGCCATCGGCTTTGGCGTCGAATGTCTCGGTGCCTTGTTTATCTTCTTCAAGGGTGGTTACAGGTTTTCCTGATGCCGCTTTAGTAAAGGAGAGATTACCATCTACTGTAGAACTGATGAGTAAACTACGTTGTTTTGCAAGGGAAGCAAGATGAGAAAAGACAGAATCGCTCTCTTTTGCCGTCACTCTATCGAAGGGACCACCAAAGTCATCGTTGAATATAGCATCAATGCCGAATGGCTTTACGAGTTCATCAGCCCTTTGTTTTAAGGTAACATTATTTTTTTCATAGGGTGGTTTCATTTTCGAATCAATGAGATCGGCCGTAAAGGAAAAACCTTGCAGATTTTTAACAATACCGCTGCTGCTTTTGCTGGATTCGCTCACATAGAGCAGACCGTTAATAATAAGCTCACCACCGATATAGATAGCAGCAGGAGGATAGGCGTAGAATATCACCCTTTTATCGAGTTCAGGATCTTCGCCGGGTTTCCATGGTATTGTTGCCGACCATGCGTCGGCAGCTGTATGCATGGTTCGAATGATCTTTGTCGATGTGGGTGTGATTTCCAGGCCATCGATAACGATTGTGATTTCGTCTTTTGCTTTACCTGGAAGATTTCTATCAGATGTGGAAGTTTTTACTGTTTCCCTTTCAGGAAGCAGGGGAATTATAATCACTTCCCCTAGAAAGATGATGTTAGGATCGCCCGATTTTAATTTGAATTGATTCGCTTCCCAGATACGTGGCCAGAGAGTAAAATCACCATATGCCCTGGCGGCAATCTGGGAGAGACTATTTTCGTCGGCGATAGTGTATTGTCTACCGGGGATCGGTTTTGCCAATTTTTCTCCTTATTGTCATAGGTAATCGATCAGCCATTTGATTGTAAAATATCCTATTACAATATAGCAAGTTAGTAAGCCTGTCCAGAAGATTGCAAAGGTTTTATTCATTCTCATTTTTCATTATTTGCATTGCCTGTTTAGATGTGAATCCAGCGTCACACAATGCATCATAATTCGCTTTTTTTAGCTCAGCCTTTAATTTCACATGTTCAACAAGATCAGGCATGCTAGCGCGAAATCGCTTAACCAGATCCTTGAAATGATCCGGCTTACCGCCTCCTTGAAATAACGTAAACTTTTCCAAAATGATCTCCTTTTTGTTGTATTTGCTTACACAAACAACGTCTTGACTCGGCCTCTTCGTTGTCCTTTATTCCCCCGCATATATCGCAAAGAGATGGTCTTTCCATATGACTACCAATCTTATAGAGAGAGTCAAAGACAGGAAGATCGCCGCCGAAATACGTGAGATTCAATCTATTATATCTTCTCTTCAACTTGAGCATTTTTCGGCGCATGAAAAAAAGGCGGATTTGGTGTCGGAAAACCTTGAGTTGAAAAAACGAATATCTGAACTTGAGAGAAAACAAATCCCGTCGGAAAAGAAACCCTCTGATGAGTTCATCGAATTCAAGGGTGTTGCCTTTAAAAGAAAACCGTCTGGCGGTTTTTTTGATTCCCCTTATTGCCCAATTTGTAATAACTCTATGTTTTCTATGGAAAAAATTTTCCCATATCAATGTGGTAAGTGTTCTACTGCTTCGTCTTTTAAACAAGGTGAGCTTGCCTCCGTATTTGAGGAGTTTTTAAGCGAGTACTCCTACCCAATCGCTCAAGACGGACTTGTTAACCGTGGTGTCCTTTGGGGCGTTGGTTGTTTTAACATTCATTTTCAAAGAAGCGGCTCTAACAATTTAAACCACAAGCCGCTTAGCTCGGGTCGTTATGCCTTTAAAAAATATGACTACTAAATTTAAAAAATGGTGGAGAGGGAAACCTCTTCCACTTAATTCGCTGATAGTTGCCAAGAATCTCGGCATTGAAATTCATAATTATAATACACCTCCTTTAATTGCTCGTTTAATTAATCCTTTGTTTCGGTTTTGGTTGCGACGCTGGCCTATTTTGCTCCCTATTATTGTCGCTGCAGCCGTTGCTCTTTTCATCCATTTTGACAGCAAGGCCACAAGCAAAACCAAGGAGAAAGAACAGCATAAAATAACTAACGCCCATATTGAAGCCATATAGTATGGGGTTCACCTAACGTAAAGAAATCGACACTGTTCTCAAGAAAAGCATCATTCCCATCGAAGCTGCCGCCACCAGATTTAAACGCTTCGTCACCCGCAAAGCTGACTTTAACGCCGCCTTGCAAGCCTATAAAGATTGTTGCTATAAAATAACTTACAATGATTGCGCTGCCTTTACTCTGTACCCCACTTCTAGAAAAGAAGGCGAAGTCAGCCCAGAAACTATGTTCAAAAATGCTGTTGAGAAGTTGCTTGAATTTGCGGAAAACCGCTAACCAAACGCTGCACCATACCGCTGATAAATAGGTTGAACCAGACAACATGCTTCTAATAAACTTCATACATTCTCCTTTCCACCAGCCGCATTTCGCGGATGGTGAGCTTTACGTTATAAAGCCTTTTCTAGTTCACCACGTTCTCTTGCATACTCCATGTAATGAAGAACCCGCTTCTTTTTCTTTTCAAGAAGAGTATCTCTCAAAGCCCTGTTGCCCCCTACACACCCCCTCAATAATTCGTAAACGGCAATCAGGTCATGAATTTCTCTTTCCAGTGCATCCAAATTAACTTCTTTAGTAACAGGGTGGCAATCAAACAGCCCGAAGCGGATTGACTTGCCTATAATCTGCTGTATTTCTCCGCACTCCTCGCCCACACAAGCTAGCAAATGGTCTATTCTCGTTTTCATAAACGCCTCCAGTTAGTGTTCACGGCTTATAACCTCCCATTCAACCAGAACGCTTCGCGTCTGCTTAATTCTTTTGTTAGAAATCTACTCAACTAACCATGTACAGGTTGTAAGTTAGCGTTTTGAAATGGCCTATACTCTCTAGCGGCCCTCAGTGCTTCTTCGGCGTCGTGCTTCGTATAGAACAAGTCAGCAAATTCCTTTTTCAGCGTTCGCCCTGGATCACCATCCCATGGTGCCAGCCATACGCCTTCCTCTAACTCAATAACATAATTAACGTCCATTTTCCCTCCAAGATTTCTAACCCACTAATCAAGTCTGACCGTCATCACTCTCGTTCTTCCGGCAGCTTATCATGATCTGTTATGCGTCTCTCAATATAGCACCATCGGGCATTCTTTCTATGTGGCTTTTATTTATACCAAGTGGCCAATCCATTTTTTTGCCGGGCTCTTTGGAGAAGTCACGCCATTTTTTTACGACGTCAACAGGAAGTTCTGCTTCAACTACGTCATAGTCGCACTTAAACCGCCCTTCTCTCAAGGGGATTACGAGTGGCCCTCCTCGAAATCTTTCTGGTAAATCTTTTTTATTAACTTGGCTCAGATCAAGAACGTAACGCATAACCCCCAGATCAACATCAGACGCCTTCGGCATCTGTTCTTCCCTTGAATCTGTCTCTTTCTTTTCCATGTCCTCTCCTTCCTGGCACCCATAGGCGCTGGTTATCATCGTCTGTTAAGTTGCTCTCTCTGTTTCGAACATTTGCATTTGTGGGCTTTCCTTGACAGGCCCGTTTATGCTTCGCGTAATAGCTGGCAGTGACCAATTCCGGGCCAACTTTCTCCATTCTTTTGAATATTCAATTTTCTTTTCCTCTTGATAGAGTTGGGCGAATGGCATAAATCCCAGCTTCCATACACTCTTCAGTCTATCTTCAGCATCAGCCAGCTTTTCTCCATCAAATCCTATCAGGGTATAACAGCGCATTTTATTTCTGGATATGCCTTGCAATATCCTGGCTGCTTTTTCAAGTGGCTTTATCCCCGCTGGGGTATCGCAAGCAAAAAACATTTGTTTTATTTTGATGCTGTCGATAAGGTCGCGATGCCAATTACGCAAATACAATGTGTCCAACCCTCCTGCAAATTCAACAGGATGCGGCTGGCTTCTCAACATGTCAAACACTTTTTCTACATGCCCCTTGCTGCATGCCAGTAAATTATTATCTTGCACTATCCAGCCTTCTTTAATTGGCATCTCCCGCACCACGCCTTCTCTTTCCGGCACAAAACAAAATTTACACTTTTTGGGGCAACCCCTGCTTGTAATAGTCACCCCCTCTTTAATGAATCGCCCAGGTTCAAACTCCCCGCCAGGATCACCAAAGGCTGGCCCCCCTATTTCAACATCATCGTAGTAGTTCGCCCATGCCTTTACTAAACGCTGGCCCTCTAGCAAGTCCCAAGTGAATGTCACTGACACCCTCACTGGCTGTTGTGGTGGCCTTTCAAAAGGAGGATCACCCACAAATGCAAGAGCGTCTGTCGGTGTCCACTTTGTTCTGTCTGGAAATACTCTTATCATATCAACCTCGCAACTTAACCCAACAATGCAGCGGACAGGAAACCTGCCGCTGATTTCACCGTTAGTCTGCTAAAAGCTCTTTCAGCTTATTCAATCCATTTTCCATTCTCTCAAGCATCAATGGTCTATGCTCTTTGCAGGTTGCTTTATATCTTGCTTCATAATCGAAGCCCCACTTTTTATAAACTTCTGTTGGGGTCATCTTCGCACAAAGGTGGCAGTCTAACCCGTCACTCAAGGCGACTGCGCTTGCTTCTTCTTTTTCTCTACACTTATCACACAACTCATTGCTTTGTATATGTCCATGTCCGCATATAAATGGCATCCGCTTGCTCCTTAGTTTAATCGTTAAGGCGGCTCGGTAGAGTGAGCGGGCCTATTGCAATGCTTTAAATTCAACGATGCCCCATATAATAACTGCGATAAAAAATAATCTTATTCCCCATACTACCCCGTTTTCGCATTGCGCCAAAATAGTCTTTTTTTCACTCATAATAATACTCCTTAGTTTCTGGCTCTCCGAGCCGCCTTAATGGGCGAGATGAGAAGGATAAGTCGGCTAAAAAGACAGCCGCCTTAAAACACAATGGAACGGACAGAACCCCGCCCTCCGGGCGAGAACCTGGCCGCTCATCTCGCCCATTATGTTTGTTTGGTCTCTGGTAATCCCTTTATAGTTTCGCTACAAACAAATTCCATAAGATAGGCACCTGTTTCATGACATTCTATCCCAGCATGATCAAGCACATATTTAGTTAAGTGATACGCCTCATGTATAAACGTAGTTATATCCCATTTTTTCAACCATATAACTCTGCGATAACTGCCATCTTTGTGCATAGCCCCAAACGACAACCCTAATTTAGGTTTATCATCTTCTGATAACCTTAAATTAGGAAAAAGGTCTTTTAACACATCTGTCGATGATGATATGCACACTAAAACTTTTTCGCAAAATAACGAAATTTCAAACTCAATTAAAGATTGTAATTTGTCGTCCATATCTGTCACCTCATCAATTAAAATTTACATAACCAAGCGTTTAACCTACGCTCATTTCATTGTTATTATCGCATTGCTCCCGCAGAACGGGCAGGGCTTCAAAACAATCTTTTTTTCACTCATAATATCCCTTGGTTCTATTTCTTTAGCCTTTCATGGCCTTTATCTGTCAACTCAAGCAACATCTCACCATTAGAGAGACCAAACGGTCCTGATCTTATTGGTGTGGCCACAATAGTCCCAGCATTAATTTGGTCTTGTATCCGCTTACTAAAGGGTGTTGTTGTCATCGCTCTTTTCATATTTGCAACTGTTTTTAGCACATCAACCACATTTGATATTTTCATCTTCCCGTCCTTTCTAGGTTAGATAATTTATTACCATTTTCCTTGTTTAATCCCTTCGGCCTGCCCACTTGGGAGTGAGCAGAGGTAAGGATTAAGATTTAGTATCAATATCTTACTTCCCCTTGTTTTCAAGTTTTTTTATCTACTATTCCGCGTCAAAAGATGTGCTACAATCAAAAAGTCTCAAACCATGGAGCATTAAATGTAATCCTTCTGGACAAGAATCTTTCCATCCCTCATATTTGTCTTTTGCCATTGTTATAGATGACACCCCCTCGACGGGACTCATACCAGATTCGAGTTTTATAGTAATATCACTTCCGTTTATATACGCAACTGCTTTAACATTATGGCCTAAATATTTGCCGTTTCTCCATGCGCTTGTTGACGCTCTGCCGATGTGTTCTTTAAATTTCATTTTATCCTCCTTTAATTCTTGATTATTTTATTGAGATCACGGCTTATTTCGCTGTTTGCTGTAATCAGATCAAGTAACTGGGCTTTTGTATTTTTCCCGCTCAATAATTCTTTTGCATACCTGACATGCTTTTCTACAAAATTGACATCAAAAGAGTCTTTATACTTATTGATTGCGTACTCTTGAGAGATTGTGAGATTTTTAGCTTTATTTCTTAAATCTCCCAATTTCATATTCGAATCAGAATGATTATCCTCTTTTTCAACAGGCTTCATCCATTCTTTGTAAGTCTTTCTTGCCTGTGCGATTTCTTCATTTCCTGCAAGCCCTAAACTAAGGCCTATTATGTCATCACAGTAATCCTCAAAAGTTAATCTCATTTTCTTACCTCCTTGTTTTACTATATAATAATGCAGGCAGTGTGCCAAATATGCAAAGTGAGTGAAAATAGATTGTAAGTTATCGTTTTATAAGGATATTTAATTTTAAAGCTGAAAACT
>Ga0224514_10000165_pt1 | contig 21336 bp, 18 predicted proteins | sample SF_May12_sed_USG_3_FD_169107 | JGI IMG/M metagenome (GOLD analysis project Ga0224514, IMG submission 169107) | Sediment microbial communities from San Francisco Bay, California, United States - SF_May12_sed_USGS_24 | ecosystem: Environmental > Aquatic > Marine > Sediment | place: USA... | reverse complement strand
CGTATCGACATTGGAGAACTCTTTCTTAAAAACTCGGAAAGTCCCTTCAATTTTTCCGATGTAAGGGGACAGGAGCATGCCAAACGGGCCCTCGAAGTGGGGGCGGGGGGCGGACATAATATTCTCACAACATGAACGCAATACAACCTTTGAATTTGAACTGGAGGCTGAATTGTGAGGGAACTTTACTTAAGCAGGTTAATTAAAAAAAGATCTTGTTAGAAGAGAGGTTATAAATTTACATTATTTTCGCCAAACCATAACCCTGCCATGCTCGGAGGTTACTTTAAACCTTTTCCCTGTTTCAATTTCAACGGCATATATGTCACCAGCTTCCCCTAGCCTTTCGTCATATACTAAATAATTATCATCGGGCGACCACAGGATTGGCGTTTCAATTATCATGTCCCCCGTTAATCGTTTATTCTCTCCTGTACTAATGTCATACACATATATGGAGTTTTTTAAAAATAACGTACTAAACTTCTTAGCTCCCTCCTTCCCTTCATAGCCCTTAAGGTAGGATTTATTATAATATGCCTCGACAGTTATATTTTGGAAATCACTCATCATCTTTTTTGTCGCTGCATCTACATTTTTTGACAAATAGGCTATCTTTTTGCCATCATTCGATACCGTAGGAGCAGTGCCGAAGTCTATTACCTTTCCCTCTGTCCCTTTGTCGAGATCAATTACAATGATGCTCAAACCTTTGGTGCCTACCGCCAATCTTCTACCATCCGGAAACCAGGAAGCCTTTGGGAAACATCGAATTGAGCTTTGAGAAGCCTTTCTATCCATACTACCATCGATATTAACCAAATAGAGATAGCAATCATTGAGCCAGTATTTTGTTTTTCTTTTTTTGTATTTTTGGAATATATATGAGATGGTATCCCCTTGCGGTGAAAAAGAGGGATGAGTCACATGATTTTTACTGGCAAGAGTTCGCGTCTCTTTCCCATCAGTAAAAAGTACCAACTCTGTTTTGCCTTTTCCCATTTTAGTTAGAGCAATTATTCTATCCATTCCATTTTGTGAAAGATCAAAATTCATTACCTCAAAGGGTCCCCTTTTTGTAACATCTTCTCTTTTGCCGGAACTCAGGTCGATTTTTTTGATAGAAAGATCAGATACAACTTCTATATAACCCGGCAGTTTTTTCCCGTAAAAATATGTTCCGGTTTTGCATGATGCAACGACCAGCAAAAGGGAGGTCACAACTGCTAAAATCCCGTTTTTTTTATATTTTGATATGTTTTGCATAATAGGACAGAAAAAAATCTCCGTTTTTATTTTCGCCAAACCATAACTCTACCATGCTCGGAGGTTACTTTAAACCTTTTCCCTGTTTCAATTTCAACAGCAAATATCTCATCAGATATCCCCCGCCTGTCATTATATATTAAATACTTATCATCAGGCGACCAGACTACAGGCATTTCCACTGTTATTTCTTCAGTCAGTTTCCTGCTCTCCTTCGTGGAAACATCGTAGAGGTAGATTGAGTTTTTGATAAATAATTTTGAAAGTTCCCACATTTCTTCATCTCTCTCATGCTTATCGAGAACGGTTTCCTTGTATTCTTTGTATGTTATATTCTTATAATCAACGATTTTCTTTTTTGTGGCTTCATCTGTATCTTTTGATAGATAGGCTATGGTCTTCCCGTCATTCGATACCGTTGGTGCACTGCCGAAATCTATTATCTTTTTCTCCGTACCCTTATCGAGGTCAATAATCCTGATAGTAAAGTCTCTGGTACCTACCGCCAACCTTCTGCCATCAGGAAACCAGGAAGGCCTGTGATAGTAAAAAACTGATGTCTCTGAAACCTTTTTATCTGTGCTACCATCAACATTGACGGTATATAGATAGCTATCAGTGAACCAGTATTTTCTCACCCTTTCTTTCTTTTGAAAGAGATACGCAATAGTATTACCATCCGGCGAAAAAGAAGGATAACCAACAAACTTTCTACGAACTACAGTTTTCATATCTTTTTCAGTGGAATAAAGTACCAAGCCTGATTTGCGGCCAATCCGTGTTGCGAACACTCTCTTTTTACCATCGGGAGAAACATCAAAACTTCCTATCGAAAAGTCTGATTTTCGCTTGATTATTTCTTTTACATTGCCAGACGATAAAGCTATTTTTTTAATACCATTATCAAAACTTATTTCGATATAGCCCGGCAGCTTATTCCCGGCCATATGCATTCCGGTATTACATGACACGGTCACCATCAGGGCAAAAACAGCTATTGCTGTAATAATTATTTTTTGAAGTAACATGTTATTAACTCCCAATTAAGTATGCCTCATTTTAAAGTCGTTGCAATAGTTTTTCCAACTTGTCCCCTACTTTATGGCAAGAAGTAGTTCCCCTTCCTTGGATGAAGAGGGGATCAGAAAGCACTAGAAATAATCTATACATTTATTTCTGCATTAATAATAGTACCCATTCATTTTATCTATTACCTCATCACGCCAGTCGTAGCAATTCCAAGTATATAACTTGTAAGTTTGAGATTTTTTTTGTTCTATCTTAATTATTCGTTCTACCTTCAACTCAAGGCAGGGGTCGTCTGTAACCGTTTCACAATCTGATTTAATTGGCTCGATTTTTATATAGCCCTCTACCCCAAAACCTGTCCAAGCAAAATAGTTATTTCTTGGTGCAAGTCCAAAACCCTGACCTTCATCCGGCGTCATACTATCAACCCATAAATAAACATGCTGATAGCCTAACAAACTGGCTACAACATTTGCAGCCCAACTTTCAAGGGGTCTTGAACATTTGGAGACTGCTTCTCCACTAGGGTCGATATCATTAACCGGGTTAGCCTTAACGTAAAGATAGAGATTAGTCCCATCCTTAAACCCTATCGGATCTTTTTGTGTGAACCTGCCCACATCCGCGTCATAGTACCTTGCCCTATAATAGTAAAGACCGAGCTCCTTGTCCCACTCTCTTCCGGTAAACCTGTAAGGTTGCTTAATTCTTCCCTTTTGGTTTTTTAATTTACCAAAATAATAATAGTCATATGTCTGTACATCATTTTGGTTATTATCTGACAAGGCTATTATGGAACCGAGAGCATCAGAGTGATAATAATAGGTGCCCATTTTATTTATTAAGGCTAATGGTTCATCTATGCCTGGACCATGAATATATCTATTACCAAGGTTTCCATTTTCATCATATTCAAATAAAATATCTTCTTTATCGTAAAAGTATCTTATTGTATTAGTCAAACCGTTTACAGTAACTTTTTTCTCAATACGTCGACCAAACGAATTATATTTAAAGGTCACATTAGTGGTTTTTTCTCCAGAAGTTTTTGTTACTTTAACCAAACGGTTCTCATAATCATAACTATATGTAATCGCGTTAGTGCCATTAGTTTTGAAAATGAGATTACCGTTCTTGTCATATTTATAATTGGTACCATTAAAGGTTACAAGCTGGTTACCTTCGTTGTAAGTATATACTTTTGAGTGCTCCGAGGTTAGCCTGTTCCCAACAGAATCATAAGTGTATATTTCTGTTTGCTGTTCTATTGCATTGGCAATACCTTGCGTAATACCAGCCCCACCTTTATGACTGGTGGTAGTGCTCCAGCCAGGGGTTGTGTAGTTTGCTTCCTTAAGCCTATAAATATTATCATACTGATAGTCTGCCTTTCTTTCATGACTCGTATTGCTTAGACGGTTACCTACGTTGTCGTGTGTATAAGCATTGCTAGCTACCAACGTACCATCCGATGCCAAATGTTCAATATTAGTCAGTCTGCTTTTGGCATCATAATTTGATATTGCTACTACTCCATTTGGATAAGTAAGTGAGCTTCTTCTGCCAAGTTCATCGTAATTAAATGTAAAAACCTCTCCACGTACAATTTCTTTTATATGGTTAGACTCATCATAAGTATAAGTTGTTATTTCGCCATCAGGAGAAATCATCTTGATTCTATTTCCAACCTCATCATACTCATACTTAATATGAAGTCCATTGGAATCAATCACAGAAGTTATCCTGTTGTTTACGTCATATGTAAATGAATAACCCATATCTTTATTGGCTGTAGTTACAATATTTCCTCTGGCGTCGAAAGTATAAACCTCAAGGCTATTATCAGGATATACTTTTTTAATGAGTCTTCCCATTTTATCGTATTCATAATATATTGTATTTCCCTCGGCATCGGTTTTGGAAATCATGTTACCCGCCAGGTTATATTCATATGTGATGCTATTCCCGAGCGGGTCTGTTTCCATTAGTAGTCTTCCTAAATAATCATAGTCAAAAATTGTTTTATTTCCGTTAGCGTCAGTTATGGATAAGAGCTTACCCTGATTAACACTGCTGCCACAGGTAGAACATCCATCACCCTCATAGTTGTATTGGGTAATATTTCCCAATGCATCAATTTCCTTAACCAATTTCCCTCGATTATTATATTCATAGTATGTAGTATTACCGTTAGCATCAGTTTGAGAAGCTCTATTACCCTTCTGGTCATAGGTGTATGTTGTCTCAACATTAAATGGATCTATAACCTTGATTAGTTGACCCAAACTATCGTATTCCATTTGTATATTGTTACTATTGGAATTGGTTTGGCTTGTCATTTTACCTTGCGCATTATACTCATATATTGTAGTTGCACCAGTCGGGTCTGTGGTTGTCTTGAGGTTATTCTGGTCATCATATGTATGACTGGTGACCCGCCCCATGGCATCAATAATCATCGTGACATTACCTCGTGTGTCATACTCATAACTCGTTATAGCTCCAGTGGGATCGATTTTCTGTAACAGGTTCCCCTCCTGATCGTATATAAAAGTTGTAATGTACCCCTCGGGGTCTGTTACTGAAGAAACCTTGCCATATTCTCCGAATGTATAAAATGTAGAGTTTCCCTCAGCATCTGTTTTTGAAGTCCTATTTCCATTTTCGTCATAAGTGGAGTAGGTCACATTTCCTGCCGGGTCTGTAGTGGATATTCGATTCCTGTTGTTATCATGAGTATACGCTGTGATCCCGCCTTCCGGGTCGACCATATTTGTCGTTACTCCAAGCAAATCATCATAAGTAAAGTTCCAAAGTCCTCCATCCTCAGCAGTTATTTTAGTTTCTTTATTCTCTTGGTTGTATTCTATGTGACGTGTGCTCCCATCATTTGATTCAGAAGATGTTACTCTTCCCTTATCATCATAATAATAAGTTACAACATAATTATTAAAATCAGTCTTCGAGTGAAGATATGACTCATCATAATAGGTGTACTTCCAACTTGCTATAGACCCATCTGATTGCGGATAAACTACTTCAATTAAATTACCGCTTCCGTTGTAATAAAAGCTGTATTTATTGCCGGAAGGCGACTCAATCATATTTATTAGACCGCTATCACTAATAGTAAATGTTGTTATCCGATTTTCGGAATCTGTAACAGAACTTAGATGGCCATCAATGTAGGTAAAAGTTAAGCTATTGCCATTCCTGTCCGTCACAGATAATATTTTGCCATCTCCGTTGAACTTAGTAACCCTGCCATCTTTACCTCTAAGTGTAAACAGACCATCAGTTTTTGTGAGAATTGAATAATCCCCTGGTGGGCTCACATAAACTATATCGTAATTCTCCGGTTCATTTGAATTATTGCTTGTATTATTCCCAAATAAACCTGAGTAATTAGAAAAATCACTTGAGTAATTGGCAAAGTCCCCTGAGTAGTTAGAAAAGTCGCCTGAGTAATTGGTAAAATCCCCTGAGTAGTTAGAAAAGTCACTTGAAAAATTGGCAAAGTCACTTGAGTAGATAGAAAAGTCACTTGAGTAATTGGCAAGCTGTTCAGTATCACCACTCGTATAGTTCTCAAGCTGACCAGAATCATTATCTTCTGACAAATTATAAAGTTTCATTTTACCCCTGGCATCTCTTAATAAAACATAGCCGGCTTCTGACTCAAAAACCCGTATATCATAACTATGATTCCACTTGCTTCCAAGGGATTCATTATATGAATTCAGGCTATTGTAGTAGAGAGTAAGCCCCTCAAAAAGAGATTGATCATGAGAGAGACCGCCATTTGAAATATTAACCGTAGAACCGATAATCATGTAAAGGGAACAATCTATGCAGTTCTCATCTACTATATCACGTGCATCACAGTTATTATTCTCACCATCACACAATTCTGTTGCTCCAGGGTAAATTAAAGGATTAGAGTCATCACAGTCTATAGGTGCTTGATCAGCGTAGTATCCATCTCCGTCATTATCAGTGGGTTCAGATGGTATAAATTCACAGGATCCTCCCCCACAAGAAGTTATAGTAAAAATAAAGATTATCTGAAAAACCCACCTATACTTTTTCATATTCAATCCCTCCCCAAAATTATTTTAGGCCTTATATCGTCGATTAAAAAAACATTTAGAAAAAAAGCCCCTATCCGGTTTTTTACAACGAATAGGGGCGCATTGATGATGAGGAATGTGAATTCTATTGAGTGGTATATGTTGTTGACATGGCTTTCAGGTATGTAGAAAGCTCCGGCAGTGAAATGCCTTGCAAGTGGATAAGAAAGTGCAGATGGTAAAAAAGGAAGAAAAAGAAATTTTGATAGATTGTTTTTCATCTTTCGGCGGTCCCTCTCTCCCGATTTATTTTCGGGACAGGTAACTTTGCGTCCTCCGGTCGCCCGGAGTTTGCCTTTTCGTTATGAACTTTTACCTTATACTATGTATTTCTGGATTTTTTCCTTTTAATATTTCAGATTAATCAAAGACCAATACCCCAACCTAAGGTGCTACTTTTTTCTGACTTAGTTAAAATCATAAGGCATTGAAAAATAAAATACTCGGCTTTTTTTGCTTTTTTGGGCAAAATTCAAATAAACATACTTTTAATGGGTAAATATATTGACCCCATAAATTTTCACAATTATTTTCTTTTTGCATTCCCGTGAATTCTATGCTAGATAGCTACAGACAAAATTTCAGGGAGAATAATAAATAATGATTTCAAAGGTTTTAAGCAGCGCAGTTCTCGGAGTTGACGCTTACATTGTCGAGGTGGAGGCCGATATTGCCCTGGGGCTGCCTGCTTTTGCTACTGTTGGTCTGCCTGACGGGGCCGTTAAGGAGAGCCGCGACAGGGTAAGGGCTGCCATAAAAAATTCAGGCTATGATTTCCCGCCACGGAAGATTACCGTCAACCTGGCGCCTGCCGATATTAAAAAGGAGGGGGCCGCCTTTGACCTTCCCATTTCCATTGCCATACTGGCCGCTACCTCTGTCATTTTACCAGCAAGGCTTAATGACTACCTGCTTATTGGCGAACTCTCCCTCGATGGCAAGGTGAAACCTGTCAAGGGAGCGCTCCCTATTGCCATAGAAGCCAAAAAAAGGGGTTTCAGGGGCGTTGTTCTTCCTCTCGAAAATTCACGTGAGGCGGCCGTCGTTACCGGTATAGAAATACTTGGAGCCGGGACTCTTTCCGATGTCGTCCGCTTTTTAAACGGTGAGATGGAGATAGAAGCGAGCCGTATCGACATTGGAGAACTCTTTCTTAAAAACTCGGAAAGTCCCTTCAATTTTTCCGATGTAAGGGGACAGGAGCATGCCAAACGGGCCCTCGAAGTGGGGGCGGGGGGCGGACATAATATTCTCATGGTCGGTCCTCCGGGTTCGGGAAAGACGATGCTTGCCAAGCGGATACCGACAATTTTGCCTCAGCTTACCTTTGATGAAGCCATTGAGACAACCAAGATTCACAGTATTGCAGGAAATCTCAATGAGGAAAGTTCCCTTATTGCGCTGCGGCCTTTCAGGGCGCCCCACCATACCATTTCCGATGCGGGCCTCATCGGCGGTGGGCAGGTGCCGAGACCGGGTGAGGTTTCCTTTGCCCACAACGGACTTCTTTTTCTTGACGAGCTTCCTGAATTCAAAAAGAACGTGCTTGAAGTGATGCGCCAGCCGCTGGAAGATGGCCTTGTAACCATATCGCGGGCAGCTACGACCATTACCTATCCGTCGAGCTTTATGCTTGTGGCGGCCATGAATCCCTGTTTTTGCGGCTACAGCACCGATCCTTTCCATGACTGTACCTGTACGCCTTTGCATGCACAGCGATATAAAAGCCGTGTTTCAGGCCCCCTCCTTGACCGGATGGATATTCAGATTGAAGTGCCTGCCGTAAAATATAAGGAGCTTTCAGATGAAAGGGACGGCGAACCTTCTGAAAAGATAAGAGAGAGGGTTAAGCGGGCAAGAGAGATACAGGAAGCCAGGTACAGGGAAAAGAAAGGGGTCCATTGCAACGCCCAGATGTCGTCAAGGGACGTAAGGACTTATTGCAAGCCTACGGAAGAGGGGCATAAGCTGCTGGAAACAGCCATTGACAAGCTCGGTTTTTCAGCCAGGGCCTATACGCGGGTGCTGAAAGTTGCCAGGACCATAGCCGACCTGGAGGGGGCAGAGCAGGTTCAGTCGGGGCATATTTCGGAGGCCATACAGTACAGGAGTCTGGACAGGAACAGTTAAGTTTAAGAACCGTTTTTGATACAGATTTATACAGAAAAATTATGATGCTTTATAATTAGGCAAGCAGAAAATAAATGACGGACTTTAAAGAAAAGTCTTTATCACAAGATTTATAAGCTGCCTCTTTCTCTGTCTTGCAGCTCGTATCTGCGTAAACCATAAATGATCAGTGAAAATCTGTGTCTAATCTCTTCTGTCCCCTCCAAAAACCAATTAACTTGAAACTCCCTCCTTCACCTGATAGTCTTTCTTATTGAACCTGTCCTTTATTTTTCTGAGGCGTGAAAAATGTTTTTCCAGTCAAGGAGACTGTTAAGAAGCGGCTACCATTTCGGCAAACTTCATGGCGGGGACTATTCGGGCCCCATTGAACGAGCCGAACTGCCGGATAAGGTTATCATCCCCCTCAAGCAGGGTTTCAGCGCTGAAACCCTGTCTCTCGTCAAAAAGGGCGATCATGTCAGGGCAGGCCAGATCATTGGCCGCGACGACCATAGCTGGTCTTCTCCCGTCCACTCATCCATTAATGGTGTCGTTGAGTATTTTGAATCCTTCATGGAAGGCCATGAGCCGCACTATGGTGTTGTCATTCGCCGGGACCATAAGGATGAAAGGGGCTATGTACCTGTTCCGGGGGGTGGGTCGGCAGACAAAACGGCAGATGAGATCAGTGAAATTCTTTACCTTGCCGGTGTTACTGCACTCGGTTCGACGGGAATCCCAAGCTTTCACCATACGTCGGATCTAAAGCCTGATGGGGTGAAGGGTCTTGTCATCAATGGTCTTTCAGGGGAGCCCTTTTCTCTCCCCCAGGAGCAGCTTCTTAAGGAGAGGTTGAAGGATTTTGTAACAGGGCTCAAGATTCTTAAAAAACTTTTTCAGCTTGAAGGTAATATTCATATCACCCTTGGAAAGGCTTCAGCTCTTGCAGAGGAGATAAAGAAATTCAAGATAAGTGGGATTGTAGTTCACACCTTTCAAAACAAATATCCCTTCCATATGGACGCCATCATCAGCGAACTGACGACGGGCAACAAAGTACCTGCCGGGGGGACGCCTTCCGAAATCGGTCTTGTTGTTCTCACAATACAAGATGTGCTTCATGTTTATGAGGCCCTTGTCATCGGTAAGCCGCTCATAGAAAGGACCATTGCCATTGGTGGCCCCGGTGCTGAAAAAAGCAGGCTCATGAAGGTTGCCGTGGGCTCGCCTGTGGAATGGCTGCTTCTGGGCAATATAAAAGTGGGGGTGGAAGAACGCATCCTGGTGGGAGGAGCCATGCGGGGAGCGCCTCTTGAGAGTGCAAGGCACCCTGTTGAGCGGACCTTTTCGGCGCTTACGCTCCTTGAAGAGAACAGGGAGCAGGAGTTCCTCTATTTTTTAAGGCCCGGTTTTGACCTCCTTTCCTATTCGAGGGAATATATTTCCTCTTTTTTAAGGTTTTTCACAAGGCGGGCCGAAACGAACATGCAGGGCGAAGGCAGGGCCTGCATCTATTGCAGCTACTGTGAAGATGTCTGTCCGAGACAGCTCGTGCCTCACCTCTACAGCCGTTACATCAGGCACGATATGGCTGAAGAGGCCATAAAATATGGTCTTGAATTGTGCATCGACTGCGGTCTTTGCACCTTTGTCTGTCCCTCCAAGATTCTCCTCGGAAAAGATATTATTGAAGGAAAAAAGTCGCTTGAAGAAAGGGGCAGGTGGTCTCACCCCAAAGGACTTGGAAAGCTGGAATCCCTGGAAACCGAGAGCGCGCCATGACGGGATTGATCAAAAAAATGCTTGAAACCGCCTCCGGCCGGCTTGAAAAAAGTCGCTTAAAACCCTTAAAACCACTTCTCAATGCCGTCGATGGCTTTTTCTTCCGTGGCGATGACGTTACGGTCGGCGCTCCGCACATAAGAGACGGCAATAACTTAAAGCGTATGTTCATTTTCGTCGTCTTTGCTGCTCTTCCTTCAGCAGTGGCAGGGATTTACTATTTCGGTTGGCGGGCTGTACTTATCATTGCCATTTCCTATATGGTGGGCCTCACTGTAGAGATAACTTTTGCCGTCATCAGAAAAGAAGAGATTAGTGAAGGGGCCTTTGTTACCTGTATCCTCTATCCTCTCATTCTTCCTCCTGACCTTCCCCTATGGATGGTGGCGCTCGGTATTTTTATGGGTGTTTTTTTTGGCAAGGAGGTTTTTGGCGGCACGGGCTATAACGTCTTTAACCCGGCACTTGTGAGCCGTGTCTTTCTTTACATCTGCTTTCCCGTTGCCATGACGGCTAACTGGACTTCGCCTATGTCAGGCTGGGGTGGATTGATGACTTACCAGGGAGACGCAATTAGCGGTGCAACACCGCTGGCCCTCTACAAGATGAAGGGGGAACTGACGCCGCTGTGGGACCTCTTTTGGGGAAATGTAAGCGGCTCTTTAGGGGAAACGTCGGCCTTTTTAGTGCTTATTGGAGGCATGTTCCTCCTTATTACCAGGGTTGCCGACTGGCGTATACCGCTCTCCTTTTTGGGAAGTGCGCTTATATTTTCCCTTATCTTTCACGCAGTCAATCCCACCCTCTTCGCTCCGGCAGGGTTCCAGCTTCTTTCAGGAGGAATGCTTTTCGGCGCTTTTTTTATGGCCACCGATCCCGTGACGAGCCCTTTCACCAAAGAGGGCAGGTGGTTTTTTGGCGCTGCCTGCGGACTCATTACTATCCTTATTCGGGGCTATTCGGGTTATGCCGAGGGGGTCATGTTTGCCATTCTGTTTATGAATATCTTTTCCTCACTCATCGACCGTATTGTTCTCGGTTACCGCTACAGAGAGGTCAGGGTATGAGAGAAAAGATTCTCATTGTTGTCGTTCTCTTTGCCGTTTCTGCCGTGTCAGCCCTCATGCTGGCTGCCGTCAATGCCGCTTCGCGCGATATTATCATTAAAAACAGGGAGAGGAATTTTAAAATGGCCTTGCTTTCCGTTCTTGAACTTGAAAAGACAGAAAGGGAGCTCGAAGAAATTTACAGGGAAAGAATAAAGGAACAAAAGCTCTCCGCAGGAAAGGTCTATTTTTTTATGGGAGGAAAGGATAACAACGTAATAAAAGGAGCAGCTTTTAAGCTGACAGGTTCCGGTTTCTGGGGGCCCATATCGGTTATGGTCGGTGTCAGCATACCGGGGCTGAAAATCACAGGAATTGAAATTCTCGAGCAGGGAGAAACGCCGGGACTGGGGGCGAGGATAGAGGAACGTCATTTCAGGGAACAGTTTTTATCAAAAAGCCTCAATGAGGTGATTCTCATAAAAGTAAGAGGCGAAAAACCCGGTCCAAATGACGTATCAGCAATAACGGGGGCCACCATTACCAGCAAGAGTCTCGAAAAGATCATCAACGAGGCGTCACGGCCTTATATCGATTCCTTAAGAGAGATAAATCATGGCTGAGTCGGCAGCAAATATGAAAAACATCCTTACTCGCGGAATAATAAGGGACAACCCCACTTTCCGTATGGTGCTCGGTATTTGCTCCACCCTGGCTGTGACTAACAGGGTGAGTAACTCCATTGCCATGAGTCTGGGCACTGCCTTTGTCCTCCTTTCAAGTTCTCTCTCTGTATCGCTTCTTAGAAACTACATCCCGAGAAAGGTAAGAATGGCCGTTTATACGGTTATTATCGCCACCTTTGTTGTTGTTGTCGATATATACCTGAAGGCTTTTTACCCGCTCATCAGCAAACAGATCGGTCCCTATGTAGGCCTCATCATTACCAACTGCATCATCATGGGAAGGGCCGAGGCTTTTGCTTCCGTCAATAGACCCTTTCCTTCAGTACTGGACGCTCTTGGTGTGGGGATAGGCTACAGCTTTTCCCTCCTCTTGCTGTCATCCATCAGGGAGCCCCTCGGTTTCGGAACCTATCTCGGGTATGCAGTATTTGGTGATTGGTGGGAACCCTGGGTGCTTATGGTTATGCCACCGGGGGCTTTTCTCGTGCTGGGGCTTTACATATGGATACTAAGAACGGTATCCCGGTGATAATAATAATTTTTTTGAATGATATTATTTACCACCCCCGGCCCCTCCTAAAATAGGAGGGGGGAATGCTAACCTCCCCTCCTAGATAAGAAGGGGACACAGGGGTGGTTGACAGGAACTATGAAATATAAAGGTTAACAATGGACATTACAGCAATCTTTATAGCCTCCATATTTACCCATAATATAGCACTGGCCTATTTTCTCGGCATGTGTCCTTTTATTGCCCTTTCAGGGGATTTAAGGACAGCCTCGGGTATGTCTATGGCTGTGACCTTCGTCATGACCATTGCCGCTGCCGCCACATGGCCTATTTACCACAAGCTGCTCGTCCCATTTGAGGTGGAATACCTCCAGTATGTTCTCTTCATTCTCGTTATTGCGGCGCTGGTGCAGATTGTGGAAATGGTTATCGAGCGGTCTAGCCCTGTGCTCTATAATTCAATGGGTGTATTTCTCCCTCTCATTACAGTCAACTGCGCTATTCTTGGCGTGACGTTATTTATGATCGTAAGGGATTACAGCTATATGGAGAGCCTCGTCTACAGCTTTGGCAGTGGCATCGGCTGGGGCCTTGCTATCCTTGCCATGGCTGCCATTCGTGAACGCCTCCGTTTTGCCAATGTGCCCGAAGGGCTGAAAGGACCGGGTATTACCATGATTATTGCAGGCCTCATGGCTATGGGATTTATGGGCTTTGCCGGAATGCTGAATGTACAGTAAGGCCGGAAACAGCCGCTGGGTTCAGTAGCGTCCGCTTAGGAAATGACAATTCTTTTGCATCATTTTAAATAGAAATTGTTGATGCAAATTTCTAACCGGACAATGCGGAGCTGGATCATGGTTTCCAGGTTAAAGGAAGGATTATGGAATATGTAACACCGGTCATCATTATGGGGGGCGTAAGCCTCTTCCTGTCCTTTGTCATTATCGTTGCGGGCAGATACCTTGCCGAGTACGGTCTTTGCACTATTACCGTTAATGATGAAAAAACATTGCAGCTGACGGGAGGGGAGAGCCTTCTTTCCTCTCTTTTTACGCAAAAGATATTTATTCCTTCCGCCTGTGGCGGCAAGGGGAGCTGTGGTTACTGCAAGGTAAAGGTTGTGGGAGGTGGGGGAGGGCTGCTTCCTACGGAGTTACCCTACCTGAGCCCTCAGGAGCGGGAGAATCATGTGAGACTTTCCTGCCAGGTGAAGGTAAAGAATGATCTTAATATTTTAATACCGGAAGAATACCTCTCCATCAGGGAGTATAAGGCAAAAGTCAAAAAAAGCAGGGACCTTACTTATGATATTAAGGAGATCCGTTTTCAACTCCTCCTTGTTGATCAGCCTGAGTTTAAATTTAAGCCGGGCCAGTACATCCAGTTTCACGTACCCAACTCAAAGGGAGAAATTATTTACCGGGCCTACTCCATATCATCACTCCCTTCGACGCCCGGAGAAATCGAGCTTATTGTCCGCCTCGTACCGGGTGGAATAGGTTCAACCTATATTCACAACCTGAAAAAGGGGGACGAGTGCCTTATCAGCGGTCCCTATGGGGAATTTTTTCTAGATGAACGATCCGATGCCGATGTTATCTGTGTGGGGGGCGGCGCAGGCATGGCGCCCCTTAAGTCGATTATCTATTCTCTCTTCCATAGGAAAACAAAGCGAAAAGTCTATCTCTATTTTGGTGTGAGAGCCACGAAAGACCTTTTTTATGCGGAAGAGTTTGAGGCCCTTTCCAGGGAACACCCTAATTTTCATTATGTCTTCGCCCTCTCTTCACCGGAAGAGACCGATGAGTGGGAAGGGGAAACAGGTTTTATCCACCTTGTTCTCGACAAGCACGTGGAAGAAGGCGTGCAAAAGGAAGCCTATCTCTGCGGGCCACCGGTCATGATCGATGCCGTCATCAAGGTGCTAAAGGAAAAAGGCATCGATGATGACCGCATCCATTACGACAAGTTTTAACCCGCATTTGTTACGAGAGTTCGTTTTGGGGTGGATAAAAGCTGATATGGGCGCGCCATTTAACTGCCACAGAAAAGAGGCGGTGGAAAATGGCTTAGGCGGCCCCTTTCTCATTAATTATTTTGACATGATTCTGCATCTTTATAGAATATTACTCTTTTCGATTTCTTCTCTGTGTTCTCTTTTTTTGTTGTCATAGCGGAATTTAAGTAAATATTATTTTTTTATGAAAGTAATTAGTACCTTTATGGTAGTATTTTTTGATAAACTGTTTTTCTCACATGATTAAGGGAGAAGAGGAAAAATACCTGGAGGCGGCAAAAGAGGCTGTTTTTAAAGCGGGTGAGGAGATCCTTCTTGTTCTCGGTGACGAGGGGAGGCAGATCGATTACAAAGGTGAACTCGATCTTGTTACCGAAATGGACAGGTATTCGGAAACCCTGATCAGAGAGCTTCTTACCCGTCGATTTCCTCATATTGCCGTTCTTGCAGAAGAAGGGGGCGTTTTCGGAGATGATTCGGGCGCCAGGTGGATAATCGATCCCATCGACGGGACGACAAGTTATGCCCATGGCCTGCCCCACTTTGCCCTGTCTATCGGCCTTGAAGTAGAAGGTGTTGTCAGGGCGGGTGTTGTTTATAACCCTCCCTTAAAGGAGTGTTTTACGGCAATAAAGGGTAGGGGGGCCTATCTCAACGGCAGGGAAATTGGTGTATCGAAGACGAGTGAACTGAAAAGATCCCTTCTTGCCACAGGCTTTCCCTATGACAGGAAAAGCAATGACAACAACAACCTGGATAAGTTCGGCGCTTTTTTGATGAAGATCCAGGGAATCAGGAGAATGGGATCGGCGGCCCTCGATCTTTGCTATACGGCAGCAGGAAGGTTTGACGGCTACTGGGAAATGAGGCTTAAACCCTGGGATACGGCGGCAGGCTTCCTCATCCTGATGGAAGCCGGTGGAGTCATTACCGATTTCAGCGGGAATGAATACAGCATTTACAGCGATGAACTGCTTGCAAGCAACGGTCGCATACATAATCAGATGTTATCAGTCTTAAAGGAGTTGGAATAATGGATATACATTCTATCGAGAAGGCTTACCAGAGATACGCAAATATTTACGATGTCACGTTCGGTAAAATATTTCATCGGGGAAGGGTCGCTTCCGTGGATCTGCTCAACATTCAGCCCGGAGAAAAGGTGCTTGAAGTCGGTGTGGGAACGGGGCTTACGCTTCCCTTTTTCCCGGACAACTGTCATGTAACGGGCATTGATCTTTCGGAGCATATGCTCGACAAGGCGAGGGAGAACATCGAACTGCACGGAAAGCAAAACGTTGAAATAAAACAGATGGATGCCACCCACATGGACTTTCCCGATAATCATTTTGATTCTGTTGTCGCCGCCTATGTTATCAGCGTTGTTCCCGATCCCGTCAAGGTACTCAATGAGATGATGAGAGTCTGCAAAAAGGGCGGCAAGATTGTTTTTATTAATCACTTCAAATGCGATAACCCTGTTATTGCCGGTCTGGAACAGCTCATTTCGCCTCTTTCCAGGTATCTCGGATTCAAGACAGACCTGGAGCTTGAGCCCTTGCTGGAAGAGATCCCAAAGCTTCAGGTCGAAAAAATTGAGGGGGTCAATCTCTTTAACTACTGGAAAGTGGTTGAAGGTATTAACAATAAGTAGCTTATGATTGAATGACCTTGAGGAGGGTGGGTTTCAAATATGGCGGGAATGACAGGTGTTTGGTAAAAGTATAAGGCTGGCCAGGGTCCTGGGTATTTCGATAGAACTGGATCTAAGCTGGTTTATCATATTCTTTCTCGTTGCCTTTAGCCTCACAAGGGGATACTTTCCCTACTATTATCCTGAAATAGCCCGAAGCAATTACCTTTTTATGGGGGTCATTGCGGCAGTCCTCCTTTTTCTCTCCGTTCTTCTGCATGAACTTGCCCATTCCATTGTTGCCCTAAGAAATAAACTTCCCATCAGCAAGATTACTCTTTTCATCTTTGGCGGCGTAGCTTCTATGGATGAAGAGCCAAAAACACCGGGCGTTGAGTTCAGAGTTGCCCTGGCAGGCCCTGTCAGCAGCTTTGTTCTCATGTTCACTTTTAACTTTCTTACGCGTATTGTTCCCCAGGGGGGAGTATTCTATGCCATCTTTGAATATGCGAGCTTTATTAACGGCTTTCTCGCTTTCTTTAACCTTATCCCCGGTTTTCCTCTTGATGGCGGCAGGTTGCTGAGATCGGCCATGTGGTACTTTACAGGCAGATTCAAGGCCTCCACATTGACGGCAAGTTCTATAGGAAAGGGTTTTGCCTTTATTATGATGGGCTTTGGTTTTCTGCAGGTCATGACGGGCCATTCCTTTAACGGCCTATGGCTCATACTGATCGGTTTTTTTCTTCAAAATGCGGCGGAAGGCAGCTACAGGCAGGTGATTATCAGGGAATTCCTGGCAGGCCTCCTGGTGGAGAAGGTGATGAACAGGAATGTCTATTCCGTTACAAAAGAGATGAACCTTGCCAGGGTGGTCGATGAATATTTTGTGGCCCATCATTGCAATAATTTTCCCGTCCTTGAAGGTGAGACAGTGATAGGGGCCATCAGGATATCAGAAGTTAAAAGGGTTCCCCGGCCGGAGCGGGAGATGACAAGGGTAGAAGATATTATGGAGAGGGATCTCTCACTTTTTCTTATCAGGCCCGATGATCCTGTGGAAAGGGTTCTTGAGCGGATGGTAAGGAACAATATGGGCTGGTTTGTCGTTGCCGATGAGGATGTCAGCCTCTGCGGTGTTCTGACGCGAAGCGATATTATGCATCTCTTGCAGATCAAAACCGGCCTCGATGAGTAGAGCGTTTATAAAAATAGGCCACAGGGGAGCATCGGCTTATGAACCGGAAAATACGCTTCCCGCTTTCTCGAAAGCCATTGAGCTGGGCGCAGACATGATAGAACTTGATGTTCATCTTTGCCGGAGCGGTGAGCTTGTCGTTATTCATGATGAGAATGTTGAGAGGACGACAAACGGCAGCGGGCTTGTGCCGGACATGATACTGGAAGCATTGAAAAAACTGGATGCAGGAAAGGGCGAGAGCATTCCCCTCCTGAGTGAAGTGATAGACCTTATCGATAAAAGGTGCGCCTTGAATATAGAGCTTAAAGGCAAAGGGACGGCCCTGCCCGCAGTCAGGATTGTTAGCGCTGCGATAAAAGAAAAGGGCTGGTTAAAAGATGATTTTCTTTTTTCGTCATTTAGCAGGGAGGAATTGATCGCCTCAAGAGAGGCCTTTTCAGACATAAAGCTTGGCCTTAATATTGCTGAAGTTGCCGATGAATTTTCTTCTTTTGCCAACGATTTGAGCCTATTTTCTATTCACCCCGACGCCCATATTGTAACCAAAGAACTGGTTGGCAGGATTCACAAGCTGGGCATGAAGGTATTTGTCTGGACCGTCGACGATCCCCGGCAGATAGCGTGGATGAAAAAGCTTGGTGTTGAAGGGATTTTTTCCAATTATCCCGACAGACTGTGATGATTTTCTTTCAGTGAATTCGTGTAATTTAAAAGCTCCTCTTCCAGCTCCTTTACCAGCGAGGCTGAAACGGCCTTCAGTGATCCCCTTTCTTTAAATACCTTTCGCTGCTCTGTTGTGCTGGTTCCTTTTTCGAGGATCTCTTTTACATGGTCAAGATGTTTGAATGCCCCCCCTATATCGTCTGAGTTTTTAATCGAGTCGATTGTTAGATCGATAATATCCCTCGTGGGGCTTGTATTCCCGCTGTTGTCCAGAATATATGGAGAATCAATTCCGCTTCTTGAGGCCATAAAGTGGTTTTCTCTCTCCACCCAGTAAGGGGTGAGAGGCAATAGCTCAATAATGTTGGTTTTATCCCTGCTTTTTTTAATGCCTCCAACGGTGAGATAGACAAAAGCGGCAAGGGCCAATGTTTTTCTCAACGTAGGCTGACCATCCATGACCCTTACCTCAAGTGTTCCCATGTCCGGCCGTGGCCTCATGTCCCAGTGCAGGTCTTTTACCGTCACGTAGGCGCCGGCACGGGAAGCCCCTTCAAAGAATGAAGTGAAATCATTCCAATCCTTAAAGTAATGGGGAAGGCCATAGCTTCTCATGGAAGCAAGAAGCCTGTGGCGGTATGAGGCGTAACCGCTTTCGTGTCCCCACCAGAAAGGGGAGCTTGCAGAGAGTGCAAGAAAAAGGGGGAGGTAGGACCTTAGTCTTTTCATGACATATATCGCCTCTTCACCTGATTTCATGCCAATGTGAACATGGAGAGAGTAGGTCCTGTGGATATGGGCCAGGTAACCTGTTCTTTTTTCAATTTCCAGGTACCTCTTTGTGGGTGTTATCCGGGCGAGACGCTTGCAGAAGGGATGTGTGCCACCGCCGGAAAGGGTCATCCCCAGCTTGTTGCAGCTGTTTTTTACTGTTAATATTGTTGAAAAAATATTGGACTGCAGTTCATTGAAATTTTTGCATATTCCTGTTGTGACTTCTATTGTTTCCTGGTTAAACTCAGCCTTTATCAGATCGTTTCCTTTATTTTCTTCCAGGATGGGGAGTATTCCTTCAACTAGATTCATTGACGCGGGATCAAGGAGCTGAAGCTCCATTTCCAGACCTATATTTGTGCTTTCCGAAGGTTTGAATTCAAGAAGTGACATTGTCGTTTTTAGTAAATTCATCTATTGCGATCCTTGCGACTGCATCGAAAAAGGATGCCCCTACTTTAAGGACTTCCTCATCAAAGTCGAAGGAAGGACTATGAAGAGGGATATTTTCCCATCCTTCGCGGCGTCCGCCGAACCTGACATAACAGCCCGGTTTTTTCTTCAGATAGTAGGCAAAGTCCTCGGAACCCATACTGGGGTAATCCATTTCAAGGGCTCCTTCTTTACCGAGGATGGTGACGGCTGCCTTTTTTGCAATAGCGGCTGCTTTTTCACTATTTACGACAGGCGGGTAGCCCTCCCTGATTTCAACGGCAACATTGGCATTGTGGAGCTGCCCTGTTGCGGCGGCCATCCTGTGAAGTCCGTCTATAATATGTTTCCTCACTTCAGGCATGGTTGTTCTGATCGTTCCCATGAGCGTTGCCTTTTCTGCAATAACGTTTCCCGCACTTCCCGCTTCGATGCGTCCAATGGTGATGACAGAAGGATGGGCGGGATTGATCTCGCGGGAAACAAGTGTTTGAATAGCTGAAATGAGGAGGCCGGTAACGACAATAGCATCAACGGCTTCGTGAGGTCGGGCGCCGTGCCCCCCTTTGCCTTTTATGGTTATGACAAAACTGTCGGACTGAGCCGTTATTATACCCTTTGCCACCATAATTTCTCCAACCCTGTAATGGCGTGTTATATGCCCGGCAAATATTGCTTTAACCTTGTTAAGAGCGCCATCCGCTATCATTCGTTTCGATCCTCCCCCCTTTTCTTCTGCCGGTTGGAAAACAAGGACCACATTCCCTTTGGGGGGGGCTTCTTTCAATAGCGCCGCAGCGCCAAGCAAGATGGCCATATGTCCGTCATGGCCGCATACATGCATCTTTCCCTCGTTTTTTGAAGAAAAAGAAAGTCCCGTACTTTCATCACCCGGCAGGCCGTCCATGTCGGCTCTAAGCGCCACTGTCGGGCCATTACCGCTGACTATTCCCGCAATGACTCCGCCGCCGACTCCGCCATAGTTATAGGGAATGCTCAAACGATCAAGTTCGGCCATAATCAGTTGGGCTGTTTTTTCTTCTTTAAAGGCAAGCTCAGGGTATTGATGGAAGGCCCTTCTCAGTTCCACCATCCGATGGAAGATCTTTTCCGACTTAAGGTTTTTCATTTATTTGCCCCTTTCAATAAATCGTACTCGATAAAGAAAGAGGATGCAAAAGGCGCCGCTTTTAGGGCAGGGGAATTACTCAGGTGGTGTGAAGCATGAAAGCGATTTTCTTTTTTTATGCAGGGGCGTTACCCTTTCAGGCCTGGTATTAAAATAAATTAATGACGGGCCCGGGTTGGTGCCCTCCCTATGGAGAGGCTACTTGCTTTTCTTCATCCCTTCCATGAAACTGTCACGAAACTTGTCGTAGGCCTTGCTGGCTTCTTCGTCCTTCATTGCCGTTACATAGGTGCTGATAATTCCCACAAGTCCCATCTGGCTGTCCATGGGAAGGCAGTGAAAGAGTTTGATGAGGTTGTTGTTCAGTGTCGTTGGTAATATGGGAGAGACTTTATTGCTTGCCTTTCCCTCCCTTTTAAAAATGAGATCAAGGGAGATATTTTCATCGCTGCAAAACTGCAATACCTTTTCGTAGGGAATATTGTCATTTTTTTTTGCAGCGCTTAACGCATTGACATTCCAGCGGAGGGCTGTGGCAACATCCTCGTCACTGGTAAAGGTTTTTATCTTTTTTATTCGTTCGACGATCTCGGAAAATGAATACATATTTACCGTGATTCCCCCTGTATTGTTTTTTTGAATTTGATTCTATCCCAGAGTTGTTTCAGGGTCAATGGATAATATAATAAAGATTGAGTATCTAACGAAATCTCTTGACAGTCAAGGCGTTTTTGTATAAGTTATGTCCTCCATTTTTGCCGATCATCTGTCATCTACAATGCCCAGGTAGCTCAGTCGGTAGAGCAGAGGACTGAAAATCCTCGTGTCGGCAGTTCGATTCTGTCCCTGGGCACCACTTTTCACATCCAAGACAAGGATTTCTCCTCGTACCTCTCGGAGATCTCCGAATCCCAATTTATTA
>Ga0224514_10000164_pt1 | contig 21356 bp, 17 predicted proteins | sample SF_May12_sed_USG_3_FD_169107 | JGI IMG/M metagenome (GOLD analysis project Ga0224514, IMG submission 169107) | Sediment microbial communities from San Francisco Bay, California, United States - SF_May12_sed_USGS_24 | ecosystem: Environmental > Aquatic > Marine > Sediment | place: USA... | reverse complement strand
AACATTGCCGACAGGAGAGTCCGGCACAGGCGCTACCATCTCCGCCGATCTGAAGATAGATACCCTGCCATCGATATTGGAAACAAAGATTCTGCCATAGGAATCAGCGGCTACATCAAGGGGCAAATTAAACAGACCGGAACTGTATCCATGACTTCCCAGTGAAGTTATATAAGTATAACAGCCATCAAAAAAATAGATAGTATCCAGACCGCCGTCAACGACAAAAGATCTTCCCGACGAATCGACGGAAACACCTTGTAACATGGCAAATTCACTATCCGAAGATCTTCCAAAAGGCCGCAATATGCCCTTGACAGCAGTGTAATCATCGAGCCTGTATATGTTAACCCTGTTATTTCCCTGAGAAGCCACGTAGATCCGTCCGTTCGCCTGATCGATATCGATAGCTACCCACTCCTTGGTGCCGTAGACATCGTTCGCAAAATGCGTGATATAAGAATTGTCAGAACCAAAAACAAAAACGCGTTTATAAATACTGTCAACAACAAAAATCCTGCCCGTTACCTGATCAACTGCCACATCATTGGCAAATGCAAACTTTTTATCTCCCAAGGTTCTGCTGCCGGCAATCTGCCCCTTATCATCGAGCGTAATCACGGAAACAAAGGTAGTTTGAGCAACATAGAGTTGTCCGCTTTGATCAACGGCAACACCACGAGGATTGTTCACAGGAACAACATTAATCTCTTCGCCTTTGGCATTATAGATCCTTATGGCATTGCCGTTAAAGTCTGCCACATAAAGCTGCCCTGAATAATCGACCTCGATCTTTGAAGGCCCGCTCAAGCGGGCCAGTTCACCGGTATATTTATAATCCCACAGGGGAGGCCCACAGACAGCGGCGCTTGCATAGGATGAAAAACTGAGGATAAAGCTGAAAACAGCGATGAACAACACGTAAGAAGAAAGATTTTTAAAGGAAGTCGTCATGATATCATGGTCCCTAATTATAGTTAATCCTGAATTTGAAGATATAGCAACCGGCTATCCTGATTACAGGTGAAATTCCCTATCAAAAGAGCAAGCAACAATTGTGCCCAAGAAGCCTTCAAAACACAGAAAAAGCCAAAAACAAGGAGCAAATCATCAATATTTACCGTTTAATAATCATTTTTTATTAAGCATTAACCATTCCAACAACCCATAATCCATAAAATATAACAACAAGGCTCCCCCAAAATGCTGCCCTGCGGCCAAAAAAAGTATCATTATCGCCAAATGACCGAAAAATAAATCCTATCGTGCAGCCCACCCAGCCCAGAAACCCGAGTTCACAGGCAATAGCCCATCCTTGATTAATCATTTCCCTTTCTCCCTTTTACCTTTTTCATGCCCAGCATACCCTTAATCAGTGATCCGATTCTTAGTCTCCAGACCATTATAACAGCCTCCCTGACAATCTTTTTAGACATTTTTGACGTGCCTGCATGCCTGTCTATAAATATAATCGGTATTTCTCCCACCCTAAAGCCATTTTCCACACACCTGAAATTCATCTCTATCTGAAAAGAATAGCCGTCAGACCGTATCTTATCAAGATCAATCGTTTCAAGAACCTCCCTTTTAAAACACTTGAATCCACCCGTGCAGTCACTGATTTTAAGCCCCGTTATTACACGGGTGTAAACATTCGCAAAATAACTAAGCATAAGTCTTCTTATTGGCCAATTTACAACACTCACTCCATTTAAATACCGGGAACCGATAACTAAATCATAATCTTCTGTTTTTTCAATAAAGTGAGGTAAACACTCGGGATTATGAGAGAAATCGGCATCCATTTCCAATATTTTTTCGGCTCCGGCCTTCAAGGCATATTTGAAACCTTCAATATAGGCTGAGCCTAATCCCATTTTTCCCTGGCGATGAATAACATGGATCTCGCCATGTTTTTCAGCCAAAAAGTCCGCGATATGACCGGTTCCATCCGGTGAATTATCATCAACAATGAGAATATGGGCATTAATATGAAGAGCCAAAATCTCATTGACAAGTTTTTCTATATTATCCCGCTCATTATAGGTCGGGATGACAACCATCGCTTTCAATACACTGATTTCCCCCTGTCTTTATCTATTAAGAAGTCAAACAACTTCATTTTACACCAAAGTGGGCTATTCTATTGCCAGGAGAACTGACTGTCAAGTTGATATAATTCAAAAAAATGATAACCACCAATCCCCCTTATCACTACTCCCCTTTTTCCTCTCTAATGCCGATCAATGGATAGGAGATATTGATAATGTGGTGATTTATTCGCTTTAAATTTGAAAGAAGATCAAGGTGGATAGAACTGGTATCAATTGATTCCTTCAACCCTTTATGGAGCCTTGATATATGCGCCGCTTTCAGCTCTCTTTCCAGGTTTCCCAGCTTTTCCTTGTTTTTCAGCACTTTCCAGGCAAGATCAGAGTCTCCCGTGGCAAATGCCGATATGGCCATTTCAAAATTATCGGCCACTTTTGAAAAGAAATCGATAATCTCTTTCTGTCCTTCCGTTGAAAAACTGAGCCCTGTTGAAATTTTTTTCTTTGCCAGTTCCATAATATTCTTATCAATAATATCACCAATATTTTCGAGGTCATTAACAAGCGTCAATATGGCAACCTCTCTTTTTGACTCGCCTTCCGTCAGCGCTTTCTGAGATATCTTGGTAATATAGAGTTTAATCTCTTTATCAAGTATATCAAGCTGGTCATCCATTTCCTCGACACGCACCAGCAAATCCTGGTCATCTTTTATAATGACGTATATGCACTTGGAGAACATCTCCTGAGCTATATCAGCCATCCTCAAGGCCTCCCTCGTGGCCAGCCCAAAGGCGACATCGGGGCTTTCAAGGACCTGAACATTCAGATATTTCGGCTTGAACCTCATCTCTGCATCGTCCTCTTCGGGTATCACCTTATCAGCGAGACGGGCAAGATGAGTCGTAAAAGGAATAAAGAGGATGGTAACGGTAAAATTAAAAAAAGTATGTGCATTGGCAATCTGTCGCGAAAGCTCTGCCGACGTCATAAAAACAATATCCCTGAAAATACCGAGGAGCGGCAAAAAAACGATAACACCGAGCACATTAAAGAGTACATGCACGACAGCCACTTTTTTTGCTTCGTTAGTAACATTCATTGCTGAAAGTGCAGCCGTAATACAGGTACCCACATTTGCGCCCAATATTATAGGCAAGGCGCCGTCAATGCTGATAAGTCCCTGGAGAGAAAGGGCAAGGGCAACACCGATCGTTGCCGCGCTGCTTTGAACAATGCCTGTAAAAATGGTAGAGATCAAAAGAAGGCCAATGGTATTTCCTTCCATGGAGAGCAGGATCTCCCTGAATAATCGGCTGTCCTTCATGGGAATCATGGCATCAGACATTATTTTCATAGAAAGAAAGATAAGCGCAAAACCCAGAATTCCCTGTCCCGTAAAAACAATATTTTTCTTTCTTCCAAAGAGGACAAGCGCAGCGCCGATACCAACCATAATGACGGCATAATCATATATTTTAAAAGCAATAAGCTGAACGGTAAATGTTGTTCCTATATTGGCGCCAAGAACGACGCCGACGGCCTGGGCGAGGTTTATCAAGCCTGAACTGACAAAACCGACAATCATAACTGTTGTGGCGCTGCTGCTTTGGATAACGGCAGTGACAAGCGCGCCGATAGTGACACCGACAAGTCGATTACTTGTCACATAGTAAAGTATCTGCCTTAACTTCGGTCCGGCAGCCCGCTGAAAACCCTCTCCCGCAATCTTTACGCCATAAAGGAGGAGAAAAAGCCCGCTAATTAAAGATAATACCGTATGGTTAGTCACTTTTTTCCTTTTTCAATCTAGTCATTACGTGCGGCAATTTTTTCAACTTCATCAACGAGTGCATCAACCAGTTTATCTTCAGCTATTTTGCCGACAACTTCTCCCTCTGAAAAAAGAAGGCCCTCATCTTTGCCTCCCGCAATTCCCGCATCGGCCTCCAGGGCTTCACCAATACCATTGACAACACAACCGAGAACGGAGACATTCAAGGGCGCCTCAATATGTGCCAACCGTTTCTCTACTTCATTAGCCAGCCTGATTAGATCAACCTGCATTCTGCCACAGGTAGGGCAAGATATAACATTGACCCCCTTTGATCGGATCTGCAGTGATTTCAGGATCTCAAAGCCCACTTTAACCTCTTCCACAGGGTCTGCCGACAAAGACACTCTGATCGTATCACCAATACCTTCGGCAAGCAGCGTTCCCACACCGACAGCGGACTTGATGGTTCCCGAAAAGGAGGTGCCGGCTTCCGTCACACCAAGATGGAGCGGATAGTCGACCCGTTTTGACAATTCACGATAGGCTTCGATAGTTCTCGGAACATCGGAGGCTTTAAGGGAAACCTTTATATTGCAGAAATCGAATTCTTCCAGAATAGCGATATGATTCATCGCGCTTTCCACCATCCCTGCTGCCGTCGGATAACCGTATTTTTCCAGGATTTCCTTTTCAAGAGAACCCGCATTGACGCCGATTCGAATGGGAATATTATGAGCACCGGCAACTTCAACCACTTGCTTAACTCTTTTTTTCCCGCCAATATTACCGGGATTTAATCTCAAGCCATGCACACCCTGCCGGACAGACTCTATAGCAAGGCTGTGATTAAAATGAATATCGGCAATAACAGGAATTTCCGATTCACTAACGATTTGACCGATGGATTTTGCATCCTCCATATTAAGAACGGCAATGCGGACAATCTCACAACCCGCCTCGGCAAGTGACTTGATCTGGGCAATGGTGGCCCGGCAATCAGCCGTCTTCGTATTGGTCATGGATTGAACAGAAACAGGCGCGCCACCACCTACCTTGACATTACCGACGAAAAGTTGTCTTGTCTCTCTTCTTTTAATCATAAAATATTACCTTCGGTCATGGGAAATCTTTGGGTAATTTTATATAATAAAGGAGAAAGCTCAATAAATCATCTACTTTCGTAAAAAACAACCCTGGAGAAAAGTTACGATAAAAACAGACTGGAATGATGGCAATAAAAAATTAGCAGAGGGTAAAAGGCATATTCCTGTATTTACCCTTTTAGCAAGGCAGGAGACAAACTACTTTGAAGAAATAATGAAAAAAAAGAGAAGAGATACCTCAAAAACTATTAATAATAGGTTGCCAGATAGGCATTATCCTTTTCTTGATATCTTCCCTGGCGAAATTCCTCTTCGCTGACCCTTTCAATAAGCTTAACAGATTTGCTAAAGCCTTTTGACTTTAACCGGGGCATCCTTCCAAGTAAATCAAAAATAGCCGCAACATTACTCGCCTTAAAATACCGGCACATATCATATGATTTCCCTGACCCCACATGCCCCCCCTCCATTAGAACCTTATAATACATAGCTATACCCTCATTTGCAAAATTCATCAATTCATCAATTCATCAATTCATCAATTCATCAATTCATCAATTCATCAATTCATCAATTCATCAATTCATCTGACTTCTATTTTTTTGACAGCAGGCCCCGCTAAAAGTTTCAGCTTTTTCTTTTTTTAAGCAAAAGAAGATCTTTTTTAGCAAGTTTAGCTGCCATTTTTGTTAAAAGCAAATGGATAGAAATTTTGGAAGGATTCGCTATAAAGCCCTTTAAATACAAGGTATTAAGGCAGAAGAAGCTCCTTTTTACTGCATATCCGGCAAGGGGATTTTTGGGGGAGGGGTGAGGAAAAAGTCAATCTAAAATTTCGCCTGCAAAGCAAGCGTTGAAGGGCTGTTTATGGCAGGCATGATTTTTCTGAAGTCAAATTTCCCGTAATAAGGAACAAAAGCCAGACTGGTATTGCCTTTTTCCCTCACAATTTTGACTATTTTATTAATTTCATCATGAGACACTCTCTTTTTACTCTTCCAGTCTGCAATCTGAAGTTTAATCATTATTTTTTCAGGATCATTTACTTTTTTGAGCGCATTTTCAACAAGTTGCGCCACTACCGAATAAAGATTGCTTCCCTCCAGGCCAAGCTCTTCTCCCATCTGGAGATGATAGGCCATAATGGCATAATAATCAAAACCGGTTTTAACGGCCTCATTAAGGTCCTGTGACAACCAGGCAAGAGCCTCCTTCGGTTTAAGAGCTGCTTCATACATGAGATTAAGCGCAAACTTTATATTACTGTTTACCTTCTTCGATTCTGTCATGATTTCCGATGCCAGCCTCATGAGGCGCCTGTTTTTCCAGCGGCTCCACTCCCAAAACAGATCGCCGTAGGCTGTTACCATCATTTTACCGCTCCTGCTTTCTATGACCTCCCTGTATAGCAAATTCGGGTCCGGCATTAGTCCGGACTCCCTGGCAAAGGCAAGCCTGGCATCACGGCTGAAACCTTCAGAATGCCTTAAAACAAGGTCATCCTGAAAAAGAATACCATCAACGTTATAGGCAGCAAGGTCCCTGTAAAGATTGATAAGGTGATTTTTAACATCCCTGTTAAAAAGGTTAAGTCCCCTGGCCCTGACATAGCCACCCCCTTTAAGGTCGTATGCTGCTGCCTGCCACTCTCTTTTATGCTCAACACCATAATCGGCATAACGGGTAGTCATCCAGGCAAAAATTTTGATCCCGTTTTTGTGACTGATTCGGGCAACATCAGCAAGAATATCATCAACAAGGGGGGCATGCTTACTTTTGAAGTAAACTCCCCTGTCATTTTTGGGATCGGCAAAAGAGTAAAACCTGTCGCCTTTGTTATGAAATACCCTGAATATTAGCGTATTAACACCGGATTCCCTTAATGTTTTCAGTCTGTCATCAAGTTCTTCCAGGTTATTGCAATCAATAAGCAGAACCTGGACGGCAATCGTTCTCTCCTCTTTTTTCAGTTTATAAACAGGAAGCGGGGGGATTTCTTCTTCTTTCTCCCCGGCAGAAATGGATTCATGAGCAGTAAGAGGCTCATCATATCCATACTCCGCTATGGAGAAAGAGTTAAAGATTTCATCATTGTTTGCAATCGCCGGCGCCGGTCTATCTGCAGTCCGAGATGCACACCCTGACAGGGATACGCAGAGGATGAGTGCGAGCAATTTCATTTTACAATGCCGCATCAAGGGCCTCCCTGATTGTGGCAACACCTGTTATCTCAATGCCTTTTGTCTTTAGGCGTTCCATATTATTTTTCGGAAGAATAGCTCTTTTAAAACCCATTTTAGCGGCTTCCTTCAGCCTCAGATCCGCCTGCCCGATGCCTCTCACCTCACCGGCAAGTCCCACTTCACCAAAGATCACCGTATGGGCAGGAACGGGCCTGTCAAGAAAACTGGAAGCGAGAGAAAGGGCAAGAGGAAGATCAACGGCCGGTTCTTCCATCTTTATTCCTCCTATGATATTAACAAATATATCCATATCGACAAATTTCATGCCCAGCTTTTTCTCCATGATCGCTGCAACAAGAGATACCCTGTTGTGATCTACTCCCATAGAGGTCCTCCTGGGAGCGCCAAAACTGGAAGGTGCTACCAGTGACTGCAGTTCAAGAAGAACGGGCCTTGTCCCTTCAAGGCTGGGGACAACGACGGTTCCGGAAACATTCTCCGGCCTTTCGGAAAGAAAGAGCATGGAAGGATTTCTCACCTCTTCAAGCCCTTCTTCCTTCATTTCAAAAACCCCGATTTCGTTGGTAGAGCCAAAGCGGTTTTTCACGGTTCTCAAAATCCTGTAAGGATGCCCCCTGTCGCCCTCAAAATATAATACCGTATCGACCATATGTTCCAGAACGCGAGGGCCTGCAATGGCGCCGTCTTTGGTCACATGACCTACCAGGAAAAGCGCCATACCGCTCTTCTTTGCATGACAGATCAGTCTTCCCGCCACTTCCCGAACCTGGCTGATGCTGCCCGGTGCGGAAGAAAGCTCTTCCGTAAAAACGGTCTGTACGGAATCGACAACCAGTGCCGACGGTTTGAGTCTATCCACCTCACCTTCAATCACCTCCAGTGAGGTTTCTGCCATAACAAAAAGGTCTTTGCATGTGGAACCGAGCCTTTCGCCCCTCATTTTCGTCTGTTCTGCCGATTCCTCACCGGAAACATAAAGAACCTTTTTTCCCTGTTGGGCAAGGGCCTCCATAAACTGGAGAAGAATGGTGGATTTACCAATTCCCGGGTCTCCTCCAATAAGAACGGCAGATCCATTCACCAGACCGCCTCCAAGAACCCTGTCAAATTCTTCTATGCCGCTTAAAGTTCTTTTTTCCCTGATTCTCTCAATTTCAGATATCGGTTTTGGAGAAACGGCTGCCAGCCTCTTTACTTTCCGGGGAGCAGGAGCAGCCGATGAAAAAGTCTCCTCCACAAGCGAATTCCACTGTCCGCAGTCAGGACACCGGCCCAGCCATTTTGGGCTCTGTCCACCGCAGTTCTGGCAGGAGTATATGCTTTTTACTTTAACTTTCGCCAATTTAACAATTCACCCCCGAATATTTAAATATCTATTGTCCCCTGAAAGACCTCTTCCGCCGGTCCCGTCATATAGACAAGATCATCTTCGCCCCACAGGATATCCAGGTCTCCACCGGCAAGGTGAACGGTTACCCGTTTATGCGTCTTTTCATTGAGGATGGATGCAACGGCAGCAGCGCAGGCGCCTGTTCCACAGGCAAGCGTTTCCCCTGACCCTCTCTCCCATACCCTCATCTTGATCTCACGGTCATTTATCACCTGAACGAACTCGACATTTATTTTATTTGGAAAAAGTTCGTGCTTTTCCAGAAGAGGACCATAGTGTGTGAGAGGAAAATTATCTACGTTATCCACAAAAATAACACAATGGGGATTTCCCATGGAAACGCAGGTAATCTCAAAATTTTCATCATCAATCATGAGGGAGTGAGAGATTATCTGCCCATCGAGATTGACGGGAATTTTTCTTCCCTCAAGAACAGGCTCGCCCATATTTACCTCGACAAGTTCCCCTCTGATGGAAGGACGAATTATCCCGCCAAGGGTTTCAATTTCCAGGTCCGTCTTTTCCGTCAAACCGTGATCGACAAGATACCTGGCAAAAGCCCGTATTCCATTGCCGCACATCTCCACTTCACCGCCATCGGCATTGTATATACCCATTCTGAAGTCGGCAATATTGGAATCAAAAAGGAGAAGCAGCTGGTCAGCGCCAATGCCGAACCTCCTGTCGCAAAGCCTCTTTGCCACCACGCCCGCCCGGCTGATCTCTTTATCACGACAATCGATCAGTATAAAATCATTCCCTATTCCATGCATCTTGGTAAATTGTATATCTATCATTATTTATCGCCTCCAGATAATTTTAAAGTTATGTTCAAACTTCATCTCCACCCCCATTACCCATTGCTTGAGCGGTTACTTCAGCAATGACATGCCAAAGTTCATCCCTTCCATCACCACTTACCGAAGAAAAGGGAATAGCTTTAATACCCTCAACAGCCAGGCTTTTACTTATTTTCTTCAGTCTTTCTATCTGCCTGTTTCGCGAAAACTTGTCAGCCTTGGTAAGAACAAGAATGACAGGCAAAGCATAATGCCGGATCATATTCATCATCACCCTGTCCAGTTCGCTGCGCTCTCTCCTCATATCCTGCAAGAGGACGACGCCTTTAAGATTGGCACTTTTTGAAAGATAGCGGTCTACCATGACACCCCAACTCTCTCTTTCTTTTTTGGAGACCTTGGCATAACCGTACCCCGGAAGATCGACAAAAACAAGTTCCTCATTAATAAGGAAATAATTGATTAATCGTGTTTTTCCCGGTGTAGAACTCGTCTTTGCCAGCGACTTCCTGTTAAGAAGCTTATTGATGAGGGACGACTTCCCCACATTGGAGCGGCCCACAAAAGCGATCTCCGGCAGATCCAGTTCAGGAAAATCTTTGGGCATGACCGCACTTTTAATAAATTTAGCGCTATTGATTTTCATGACCATAAACTATCACCGCAGGCTCGTTATGTCAATAATCTTAGGCGTTTAGAGGCGGAATAGAGGAGTTTTTACTTGTAAAAACTCCTCTTATTGATGTATAAAAAGTAGACTGGGCAGTAAATATATTTAATCCGGAACAGCAGGGAGGAAATTAATGTCGGCCGAAGGTTATTTTGGTCCCAGCGAGCAGAGTCTTGTTGATATGATACAAATGTGGGGACTAAACAATACTACCGGTATTCTGGTAATCAAAAGTGGTCACGAAGAAGGTGAAGTTCACTTTGACAAAGGGAGGGCCGTCTGGGCAAAGTCAGGCGATTTCCTTGAAGATGAAGACGCCATTTATCATATGCTTGCCCTCAGGGAGGGTAAGTTCCGCTTTGTAAATACCAATCACATTGAAAATAAAGGCTCCTGGAGCGCCTCATACCAGCAAATAATAATGGAAGGAATGAGGAGGCTGGACCACATTAACGATGAGATGAGAGACATTGAGGAAAAGTTCGGCCTCATACCTTATATCAAAAAAGATCCTTCAACCATTGAAACCTCGGCAACAGAAAAAATCTTTCTCGAACTTGTCGACGGCAAGAGAAATCTTGAAAAGGTTTTAAACTATTGTGGCCTGGGTGTCCATAAAAGGGTTGAAATATTCAGCCATCTTTTATCATCGGAAATTATAGGACTAAGAAAAGTCCGCATACTGGTTGTCGATGATCAGGCCATGTGGCGAAAGGTTGTTTCCAATATGCTTTCCCATGAGCCCTGCTTTGAAGTTGTCGGTCTGGCGGAAGACGGTATAGATGCTCTCAAAAAACTGCACCATCTTAAACCGGACGTAATGACCCTCGATCTTGAAATGCCGAACCTGGACGGCATAAAAACGCTCTACTGGATGATGAGCGGGGGCTATGATATCCTTTTAAAGACCCATTATAACATAACCATTGATGATACCTATCGCTGCCCTGTCATAGTCATCAGTGCCATCACCACAGAAATGGCCCCCCAGACGCTGGAAGCGCTCATGGGGGGAGCATTGGGCTATATTACCAAGCCATCACAGGTTGTCCCGGAGACATTAAAAGAGCAACAACTAAAAATTGCCAAAACGGTGATGGCCGCTTCCCAGGTAGACCTGAGAAAATCCCGTCGAATAAAGGTAAAAAGTGTGACTGAAAAAAGAAACATACCTTTTGAAAATACAAGAAAAATTATTTGCTGCGCAGCTTCCGTCGTAGGCGGACTGAACTCGCTCATGCAGCTTATTCCATCCATTCCGGGACTTCTCGATGCCGCTATTATGGTAGTTATCGATGATCTTGACTCGCTTCAACATGCAAAATCCTTTGCCGAATTTCTTGATCGCTACAGTGAACTTTCAGTGGAAGCAGCGGAAGAGGGATCTATTTTGCGGCGTGGAACGGTTTACATTTCACCGGGCTCTAACGAGCTTACCTTTGGAACAGACGCATCGAACAATACGATATTTAATGTGAGCAATTTCAGAAAGAGGGACAAAAATAAAAAGGAGTCTTTCAGGCCTGTCGATGATATGCTTATGAGTGCCATAAAGTGCAGGCGCTTTGAGACAAAAATCGGTCTTGTCCTGGCCGGTGACGGCCCCGATGGAAAGGTCGGATTTCTGGACATGGTAAAAATGGGGGGAAAGGTCTTTGCACAGGACTCCTACTCTTCTTTAAATACAGTTAAACCGGAAAGCATTGCTTGTATGGGCATTGCAAAAATTGTTTCTCTTGATGATATGGTTAGCCATATTGTAGATGAAGTCGGGAAAGTTACCTATTAATGGATCCCTCTCTATTCGGATACTCAGTTGAAGAATTTAAGGAAGAAGCGGGAGATCTTCTTTCCAAAGCGGAAGAGGTCCTTTCCGCCCTTGGCAGCGAACCTGATAACATAGATTACATAAACGCCCTCTTCAGGGCGATTCATTCGCTAAAGGGCTCGGCTGCATACGCCGGCCTGAATGATGTCAACACATTTTCCCATCTCTATGAAAACTTTTTAGGCGAGCTTAGAAACAAAATATATAATGCCGACAAAAACACGCTAAGGCTGCTTGTGAGAGCTAAAGATTACCTGGAGGACCTTATATTTAATCCCCTGGAAACGGAGACTCCTGTCATTGACGCCTCTATCGCAAGCTCTATGGACAGGTTAATTAAAGCCGTGGGCCTAAAAAGTACAGCCATCCCTCCAGAAGCGCCGCTGAGCGCCGGTGAAGACAGCGCCCGGGCAGAGGACAAAAGAATTCGCCCTTCGGCTGGACCCGGCAAATCAGAGCAGGAAAAGAAACATCTGTTGCCAAAATCGGAAAATCCCGCTGAAATGGACCAGGAAGACGTTATTAAGTTAACACTGACAAAGAGCCTAAAGGCTTTTGCCAGAGGCCTTAAAAAAAATTCTCCTGATTTTGACTCGCTTTCAATGGTCCTTCAAAAGATAGAAGAGACTGCAAGCTGGGCTTTTGCAGAGGATGCCGGCCCTGTGGCCGCCCGGATAGGGGAGCTTAAATCCCTCCTGGCCGGGAAGCAGGGTCCCGGTGAAATCATTAAACTTCGCAATAACTTTAATGGGCTTGCCCAGTCCATCAAAAAGGCCATTTTATCCATGGCCGTTAAAGATGAACAAGGCCCTCCGGAACCTCATGGCATAAGCCATGCACCGGCTCCCCCAGAGGAGGAAGTCCATAAAGAAAAAACCTCCCTTGAATCCGTCAGGGGAGCCACTGAAGAGGACATCGTCAAGATTACCATTGCCAAAGCGATAGAAACTATTTCCCGTCTCGCCGGAGAAGACAAAGCCGACAGGGCTCAAATAGGCAAAATGGTAAGGCGTCTTTCCGATATTAATAAATGGGCCTTTAATGAAGACGAGACTGTATCCGACCTTCTTCATTCAATGGAAGAGCTGCTGAAAAAGCCCGTTAATAGTGAGTGCGCCCATAAAATCGCCATGAAAAACGCTTCTCTCGGTTCACTTTTTCATGCTCTTTTAAGTGAAAAGGCTGTTTCTGAAGCCCAGGTGGAGAAGGAAGCAGAAAACAAGACAACCTCCATGGACAGGAAAGCCCCTTTCACCAAACCAGGCAGACACCTGCCGGCAAAAGTCGGCGGACCGAGCATGCGCGTCAAGTCGGCAGACCTGCAATCACTCATGAATACGGTCAGTGAAATTGAAGGGCTTGAGCAGAAAACACTGGAAAGACTCCAGTCTCAGGCGCTTCAGCTCAGGATGGTTCCCGTGGGGGAACTCTTCAATCGTTTCAGGAAAATCGTAAGGGATATATCGGAAGAACTCAATAAAGAAATTGAACTGGTCATTTCAGGGGAATCAGTGCGTCTTGACAAAATAATAGCCGACAAACTGCAGGAACCCTTACTTCATATGGTAAGAAATTCAGCCGGTCACGGCATAGAAAGCCCCCAGGAAAGGCAGAGCAAAGGCAAAGGAGCGGGCATTATCAAGCTGGCTGCCTCACATGAGGGGGGACAAATCATCATTGAGGTTTCTGATAATGGAAGAGGGATATCAATTGATGACGTGAGAAGACAGGGCATTGAGACAGGCCTTATAAAAGAAGACCATGAAAACCTGTCCGATAAAGAGATGATGGACCTCATTTTTAAGCCGGGCTTCAGTACCAAAGAAATGGCAGATGAAATTTCAGGGCGTGGTGTAGGAATGGACGTGGTAAAAAATATCGTTACCTCTGTTCAGGGTACCGTCATGGTAGAAAGCCAGGAAGACAGGGGCGCAATATTCAGGCTTATCCTTCCTTTAACGCTGGCAATCGTCAATGCCCTCATTGTCAGGGAGGGCAGTTCCATGATCGGCATTTCCGCCTCTTCTGTAGATCGTATACTGACTATGACGGAAGAGGAAATAGGCAAAAATACTTTTATGAATGAAAACAGGCTCTCTATCGATATTAAGGATGAAGGCCATGTCGTGCCCATCATCAGTCTGGCAAGAATTTTCGGGGGCAGGGAAAAAGAGGGGAAAAAGTGCATAGTCATTTTAAATTCCGGACTGGGAAAGAGAATAGCTCTCGTCGTTGATTCTGCCCTGGACAGGAGGTCACTTACCGTCAAACCGCTGGACAGGTTTGCAGAAAACAGGTTTTTTTCCAGTGCAGCCATGTGGGATAAAAATCTTGTTTTGATTCTCAACATCCCCGGCCTGATGGAGGCATGAAGCTTTTTATGGGCTATAATATAGACGCATACAGAGAGGATAGTATATCTTAGAAGATTTTTAGAGGAGGTTTTTTATATGAATGAAAAGAAAAAGGTGCTTGTTCTTGATGACCAGCGATCAATGCAAAACATATTGAAGTATGCATTGAAAAATGCATTTGATGTTACCGTTGCAGGAAAGGCGGATGAAGCAATAGAGGTTGTAAAAAGTTCGACATTTGATTTTATTCTGCTCGACATTACCCTCGATGACGACAGAACCGACGGTATCGGCGTCGCCCAGGAGCTTGAACAAAGTGGCTACAATACACCGATGGCCTTTTTATCATCAATGCTGGAGTCCTCTCTCACTGACGACCAAAAGGAGAGAGCAGAAAAGCTTAAAAACATAAAATTTTATCAGACCAAACCCATAGCGCCCAATGAGCTCATTACCAAAATTCATAATTTTACAAGCTAGGAGAAAATCCTTTGGGACTTCTTAAAATTATTACATTTTCCATAGAGAACCGTTCTTTTGCCTTACCTTCCACGAACGTTAAAGAGGTTCTCGATAATGATAAAGGGATAATGAGTCTTTTTTACGGTGGAAAGGCATTAAAAGGCATACTGCCCTATGAAGGAGGTCTCCTTTCGGTCCTTAACACACCTTTTCTTCTTGATATTGAAAGTAAAAATGAGAACTTCATCCTTCTATGCAAGGAAAAGAAAGAGGACCTGGCAACAGGTTTGACCATTTCCTCTATTAAAGGCATTGAATATGTTGAGGAAGAGGAAATCAAACAGTCTTCCAACAACGAGGCGCCTTATATATCGGGCTTTGTCAGAAAGGAAACGGCCGGCAAGGTAAGAGTCACAGCCATTTTAGACATGGGAAAGTTTTTTACCCATGCAGCAGGAAAAGTCCAAAAAGTTGGGAACCTGATAGATATTACATAGGTAGAGATTTTGCTTTTAGCGGTATTTTAATACCTTAAAAAATTGACAGATAAATTGAAAATTACTATTAACAGAACAACAATATGAATAAAGGGAGAAGTGCAGATGATCAGAGCAATTAAAATTTTATTTAATCCGCTTCTTAAGCTTAGCATCACCGCAAAGTTCGCAATTATGATGCTGGGATTCATGCTCATCCTGGCAGCAACCATTGTATCAACTTTCTGGACCACCAATATGCAGAAAGATGACGCAAAGGTTATTAATATTGCCGGACGCCAGCGAATGCTCAGCCAGAAAGTTGCAAAGGAAGTCATGGCTTTGATCAAGGGGAATACGACCAAAAATGAAGTGATAAAAACAGCTAATCTTTTTGGAAACTCTCTTGACTGGCTCATATCCGGTAATGAGGGAAAAGAAATACCGCCGACAGAGGAAGAAAATATCAGGAACCAGCTTTTAAAAGTTAAACGTATCTGGTCCGATTATCGTCTTACCCTTTCAAAGCTGGCCGATATAAATGATGAAAGAAATGCAGCCTATAACGCCATTATCGACACAAATCTTCTTCTCCTTAATGATATGAATGACGCCGTTTTCATGATGGAACAGGAGAAGCTAAATGCAAGAACGATCAACCTTGCAGGACGACAAAGAATGCTTAGCCAGAAGATGTCCAAGGAAGTCCTTCTCCTGGAAGCAGGGAAAGTCTCTGCCAAGGACCTGTTGCAAACAATAGAGCTTTTTGACAAAAGCCTCGGGGGTCTCATCAATGGTAGTGAAGAACTGGGCCTCAAGGCAATGAATAACGCGGCCATTCTGTCACAGCTTAGAAAAGTCGAAGAACGGTGGAGTGTCTTTAGAGAAAACACGGAGAAACTGATCAATTTTTCCGAGCCAAGTAAAAATTATGTTACCACCCTTTTGACAAGCAGCACGGTTTTACTCAAAGAGATGAATATAGCCGTCGTTCAGTATGAAGAGGCCTTTTCAGCAAAAGTCACTTATCTTAAAGGCCTGCAATTGCTCCTTCTTATTATGACGCTCTCTTTTTTCGGCATTGGCTGGTTCTTTGTTACTAACCCTATCGTACGATCATTTTCAGCGGTTTCAGATGATTTATCAGAAAGTTCAACTGATATTGAAAGTGTTACGGGAGAAATCAATGAAGGGGTTATTTCTCAGACCGATATTGTTCAATCGGCAACAAAAGACCTGGAAAATATGATCATCAACATCATTCAGGGAAGCATTACGCTGAGTGTGGAAAAACAGGCTGAAATATCGAAAGCCTTTAGCGACTTTTTGAAAAATTTCGTTGAAAGAACATCGGCTGAAATCGCAATGGGAATGATGTCCGTTTCTCAGCAATCCTCTGAAGCCAGAAAAGGGATAGAAGATTTTATTTCGGAAATTGACAGTGTTGAAAAAAATATTAAGGCACAGGAAAAAGCCATCGAGGAGATGGTAGTCGCTCTAAAATCCATAGGCAGCACAAATGAAGAGATCAAGGTTAAGGCCCGTGTTTCTACAAATGCTGCCGACAAGGCAACATCGAGAGCATTTGAAGGGCAGGAAAGGATTGAGCACATTTCAGGTGAACTTAAAGAAATAAGAAATTCGTCCGAGGGGATCAGGGATGTAACAAGCTCTCTCGCAACAATAACGGAAAGTATCAAGATTCTTGCCCTCAATATGTCTCTCAAGGTTGAAGATATTAAAGACGATACGGGAAAAAGTTATGGCTTTGAAGCCATGTCTGCAAAGGTTCAGCAGCTTGCCGAAGAAGTTGAAGAACTTCTGGCAAGCTCCAGGGAACTCATCATTCCAACAATAGAGGGCATCGAAAAACTAAGCAGCGATGCCATACAGGCAAAGGAGTTGATCACCGAGGTCACTAAGGCGATCAAGGCAGCTGACGATGAAAGCCGTCTAATCAGTGAGCGAATCGAGAGGCAGGCAACAGGAATCGATACCGTTGAAATAGAATCGGAGAACCTGAAAACCCTGGCCCACAATACAACGCTGGCAGTTGAAGCTCAGTCGGCCCTGGCAAAGGATATCGACCTCATGTTGAAGGATACGGCGGAACTGATCGATACCGTCAGCTCTCAAACAAGCGAATCCGTAGAAGGGGCCAGGAAGATCAATGAAATGATGGGGCAATTAAGAGGAACCGTTATAAACATAGAAAACGGTACGGGAGATCTTGCCGAAAAAAGTACGGAAATTTCAGATATGTTTAACTCCATCATGGAACTTGCAAATCGAAACAGGGGGGAGGCTAAAAAGCTGGATATTGTAACCACTTCGGTGAGGGATGTAAGTAAGCGGTTGTCCGACGTTGTTAATGGTGTTACCTCATAAGGCCCATACATCGGTTTCAGTGCCTTGCAGCAGGGAAACAAAAGCTTTGGCAATAAAAAAGGAGAGCCTTTGTGCTCTCCTTTTTTATTGCCATGAAAAATCTTGCCTAGAAATTATAACCGACACCGGCATAAAGTGTATTCTCTGCAAATACATGAATCTCACCGGTAAAGTAAACGTTGGGATTGACGAAGTAATCAACACCGGCAAAAAGGCCTGTACTTTTTTCTTCTTCAGCATCCTTAAAAGTCGACCACCCATCAAAATCGATGTCAACTTTTGAGAGCTTTACACCTCCATAGGGAGTGAGGTTACCCGCTTTCTTGCTGATAATAAGCGAAGCTGAGTACTCCCGGTAATCAGCTTCAACATCATCGATGCCAACGGTATCATCCGTTACCAGACGTTTGACGTCACCGTTAAAGGTAAGTCGCGTTCTGTTGGCGCCTTCAATGATCAAAACCTTTACACCTCCGCCTGCCAGCGTACCGAGCGACCCGTCAAATCCGGCAATATCCTGCAAATCTGCAAGACCGAGAGTCACATAAAGATCGACTTTATTATTTAATCCATAGGTTGCCTTGACCGCAAAAACCCTGGATGTAAAATCATTATCAGCTCCACCGGGATTCATCTTGATATCCCTGTCGATCAGTCCGATGTAACCCGTCACTGTCAAGAGCTGCCCCCCCATTTGATCCGCCATTCCACCTACCTGTCCTGCAAAGCCTCCCGCCGGAAAGAGAAGCACCATGACAGCAACTACCAGATATTTTCTAAACATTTCATCCTCCATTTAAAGTAATGTGTCAAAAACAGCCCATAATAGTAATAGCAAAGGTCAGACCTGTCAACAGTTATCAAGCCCGTAAGATAATAGCCTTCTGTTTTTAATGAGAATAGGCGACAGTTATATTTATGTCAAGGGTTGTGGAGCATTTTTTTTAGCTCTTCTTCATTTAATACAGAGACCTCTAATTCACGCGCCTTTTCAAGCTTTGATCCGGGCTCCGACCCGGCAACGACATAATCCGTTTTGCTGCTGACGCTCCCTGAAACCTTTCCCCCTTCCGCTTCAATCAGCGCTTTGGCCTCATCTCGCTTCAAGGTAGTAAGCGTTCCTGTAAGAACGAATACCTTGCCCGCCAGTTTCTCACTCCCTGAGAAATGTTTTTTTTCAAACCTTATTCCCCCCTTTAACAGTTTTTCTACCATAAGAAGGTTTTTTTCTTCTTCAAAAAAACCACTTACCGCAGCAGCTATTTCAGGACCAATATCTCTGATTTCCAGCAGTTCTTCACAGGACGCTTCCTTCAAAGGCTCAACAGAAGCAAACTCTTTAGCCAGAAGTTTTGCCGTATAGCTTCCTACATTTCTGATCCCCAGAGAATAGATGAAGCGGGACAACGTTGTTTCCCTGCTTTTTTCAATGGAATCGATAATATTCTGTGCAGATTTTTCTGCAAATCTATCGAGAGTAAGAATGTCTTCTTTTGAAAGATAATAGAGATCACCAGGGTCCTTAATCAGTCCCTTTTCAACCATCTGTTCTATATGTTTGAAACCAAGTCCGTCCATATTCATGCCCTCTTTGGAAGCAAAGTGGCTTATCGATTCCTTCAGCTGGGCAGGGCAGGAGACGTTAACACAGCGATGATAAGCAACTTCCCGGATAACTCTTCCGCCGCAAACGGGGCATTTACCGGGAAGCTGATAGGGTATGCTTCCTGACGGCCTTTTTGATACAATAACAGTGACTACCTCGGGTATAACATCACCGGCCCTTTGAATAACAACGGTATCTCCCAGACGAACATCCTTTCTGTCTACCTCATCCTGGTTGTGAAGAGTCGCCCTTGATACGACAACGCCCCCAACCTTTACCGGTTCCAGAATAGCAACAGGCGTCAGCGCCCCGGTCCTGCCGACACTGGCAATAATGTCCCTGACAACACTGTTTTCCTGAGAGGGCGGAAATTTGCAGGCTATGGCCCATCGGGGACTTCTTGAAATTTCACCAAGTCTGGATTGAAGATGAAGGTCATTTACTTTAACAACAATGCCATCTATTTCATAAGGAAGCTCATCTCTTTTCCCGCCCATTTCCCTGAAATATTCGATAGCCTCATCGATATTACCGCATCGTCTCGCAAGAGGGTTTACCTTGAGGCCTGACCTGGAGAGTGTTTCCAATATCTCCCAATGGCTTGAAAGCGCAAGCCCCGAAAATTCGCCAATACCGTAACAGTAAATATCGAGCGGTCTCTTCGCCGTAATCGATGAATCGAGTTGTCTGAGCGATCCGGCGGCGGCATTTCTGGGATTTGCAAAGGTCATTAGTCCCTCCCCTTCTCTTTCCCTGTTTAAACGGTTAAAAGCTTCGAGGCCAAGAAATACCTCGCCCCTTACGGTAATTTTTTGAGGTATTTCTTTATCGTTGCATCTGATAAGACTTAAAGGAATGGAGCGGACGGTCTTCAGATTGAGGGTAATATTTTCTCCGCTATAACCATCACCCCGGGTGGATCCTTCCAAAAAGCGGCCCTTTTCATAAACAAGTTCAACGGCAAGACCATCCATTTTGAGTTCAGCCACATATTCAATCGGTGAATCATCTTTAAGGAAACGTTTGAGTTTCCTGTCAAAATCCTGCAACTCCTCTTCATTCATGGCGTTCTGGAGAGAGAGCATGGGAACGGAGTGCTCCAGTGTGCCAAAAGCTTCAAGAGGAGGAGCGCCAACTCTCTGCGTCGGCGAGTCCTGAGTGAGCAGGTCAGGAAATTCTTTTTCAAGGGCTTCAAGTTCCCGCAACATGGAATCATAGCGGGCATCTGAAATTTCCGGGGAATCGAGCGCATAATAACGGTAATTATGATAATTAATCTCCTGCCGGAGTTTGCTTATCTTTTTTTCGGCTTCATCTCTCTTCATGCGTCCTCTCAAACTGTTTTCCCAAGGGCCCTATTGTAAGTAGCATCTTCTTAAAAATCAACAATTCTCCTGTATTAATCGGGTTCACATGTGAAAAACCTGTGGGGAAGGGAAAACCTAAGAATTGGAAACAGCCGGCAGACTATCCAGGTATTTCCGGACAAGGCCCATGGCAGAATCAACATTTTGGGCAATGAAAACCTGCCGGGGGGAGAGTCTGGCAAAAAAGGAGTGGCTCTCCTCCAGCTCATTTATGAGAATAACCTGCTTTCCCCCCTTGATAGCAAGGGCAATCTCGGAAGCCGTTCCGGAGCCCATCCCGCAGGCAATGACAATATGGCTGGAAAGAATATTGATATTATTGCGGGCGCTCCCCATCCCTGTGGCAATGGGGATGTCGACAAATGGGGAGGCCAGATCACTCCTGTCAACAGGCAAAATACCTATTGTCAGGCCACCGCTCTCCTTTGCGCCACGGTTGGCCGCCTCCATGACGCCGCTCGGCATTCCCCCCGTCAGCAGTGCCCAGCCATTTTCTGCAATCCCTCTGCCAAGGGAAAATGCATTTTCAATATCCTTTTTCGTTGCGCCGGGACCAGGCCCCATGACACCAATAATTATTTTTTTCACAAGATGACTATTAGAATTTGAATTTTAATCCTTTAGACGAAAGCTTTTTGGAGGACTTTAGCTGACTTTCAAGGTCCTTTAAATTGCCTTCCAGAATCTTGTCCAGATCTCCCAGGCCGCCACCGGCTTTTTTCAACGCATCGAGGGGCTTGCTGACTTTCTTTGCTATTTCCCTTTTCAGTTCTTTTGCAAAGCGTCTGCTCTCTTTTTCTACTCTTTTCCCTATCGCTTTCTTCACGACCCTGTCAATATTGGATTTAACCTTTACATGGTACTCTCCTTCCATAGAGGA
>Ga0224514_10000162_pt1 | contig 21573 bp, 25 predicted proteins | sample SF_May12_sed_USG_3_FD_169107 | JGI IMG/M metagenome (GOLD analysis project Ga0224514, IMG submission 169107) | Sediment microbial communities from San Francisco Bay, California, United States - SF_May12_sed_USGS_24 | ecosystem: Environmental > Aquatic > Marine > Sediment | place: USA... | reverse complement strand
ATCAAGTGCAACCTATAAATGAACAGCAATTACATTGTTTTGCTTGCGAAACTAGAGTAAAGGAGCCAAAATGAACATACCCGAGCAGTTGTATTATAAGTTGGAGGAGGATGGGTGCTGGCATGAGGTTGAAAAAGTTGACAATTATAATGGGGAATGGGTAACAGCTGAATGCACCAAATGTGGCAAGTTAGCTATGTCTGTGGATACCATAAATGATGATAACCCCAACCTCTCCGACCCCGACTGGTCTGACTTCGGTTGGATGATTGAGAGGGCAAAGGAGGCTGAGTGGTGGGATGATTTTACGGGATGTGAAGACGGCTGGATGATTGAACCCGAATTTTTGTTAAATGTCCTCACCTCCCCCACCGCCCTACGTGACGCTCTTGTAGAATACTTCGGATTGAAAGGAGGAGCAAAATGTTAAAAGGAACTGATGCGCACGTAGTTAAGGAATTTATCAGTGCTAATTGGGAAGCCTTTAAGGGGTTTGCCTTAGAAAAATGGTATACAGAAGAACGAGTCGAGGAGCTATATGAAAGTATAGATAAAGATGAGGAGCAACCCGATGACTGAGGAGACGACTACTTGTTCCTATTGCGGCAGATTGAAGAAATATCCAACAGACTTCCCTATACTATACATTAGTAAATGCTACGATTGTTGTGAGAGAAGAGAGGTTAAGGCAGACAGGTGGCGAGGGATAGTAGGGTTTATTGCTGGGGTTATATTAGGATTACTATGGAGGTAAGGATGACAAATAAAGAATGGTGCGAGTTGTTTGAACTAGAGTATCACGATGTCGAAGTAGACCATGAAAGTGGAGGCCCATATTGTTTGACTTGCGATATGAGATATTCAAAGTGTCCTCAAGGTTCAGGGCGAAGGGAAGTAAAACAATATAACTTCCTCAACCCCTCTGACAAAGAGCTTGGCGTGATGTTGGATTGGTGTTTGGAGAAGGGGCTAACAATTGCACTTGTTAAAATCGAGGATGAATTATACCAAGATAACTCATACCATGTTTCATTAATATGTTTTGAGGAACAGACACAGAAGAAAATTACTAACATTGCCCCAACCAAAACCCTAGCCCTAAGAGGGGCGATAGAAGAGTATGTGAAGAGGGATAATGGCTGATTCTTTCTTTAAAAAGAAAACACCCCGGAGCGAGAAGTATAAGGCCTGGATAAGAAAAAGATCCTGTGTGGTATGCGGGCTCAATGATGAGACAATGGAAGCCGCGCACATGGCTACCGGCGGGATAGGGATAAAGGCCTCTGATTATTACTGCCTCCCTCTCTGTTACAAACACCACATGGAGGAGCACGCCGGCCGGGAGACCTTTGCGGAGAAGTATAACCTAGACGTTTGGAAGTTGATAGCCGAGCATATTGAGGCGTATGTTGAGGAGAAAGGAGGAGTAAAATAATGATGAAATACTGTTTTTGTTTAGGGTCTGCTGTTATGGCCGTGTTTTCATTGGTATTGTTTAAACTCGATACCCCTGAGATGGCTATTTTTGGTATATTAGCATCTCTTGTATTTTCTTCATGGTCATTATTTCTTTTGATAGACGAGAGGACAGAATCATTAAAAAAAGAATGGTGTGTAGAGTTTGAAGAAAAACCAGAACGTCGTAAGGAGTTTGGAATACCTGTAAAGGATGGGGATAAGGCTGTTTAAACCCGTTCCACGTGGAACAGAGAGGAGGAGAGGATGACAGGCAAGAAAGATAAGATATTTTGCAAGGATTGTAGATATATTTGGGTTGGCTATCAAAGCTATCCTAGATGGTGCAACCATCCCAAATGTTTTGTAGATAATTGTTTTGCCCCTAAAGAAAGAAGGGTGAAAGATTATTATGACTTAAATAAAGACAATTCTTGTAAGTTTTTTAAAAGTAAGAGAGGCGTGGCAACTGAAAAAGTTTGGTGGAAATTCTGGAACTGGGCGACTTAATAAAAAGAGAAAAAACCCTTGACACCCACCCAAGCTTTATGCTATACTCCTTAAAACATAGGAGTTGGTATGAGATTTTCACGCTCAATCAAGCCTAGCGCCGATAGGTCGGCTAAAAATCACAGGGAGTTCTGCCTTTACAGGTAGGACTCTTTTTTTATGGATGAGATATGACTGCGACACAGATACAGGCTGATACAGAACGTTATCGAAAGTCTCTTGGCTTAGGAAGCGTTAAGGAGACAAAAGGGATGGATGTAGTTCAGCTTATCTATTATAAATCTTATGCAGAATTTTTTAAGAATTTGGAGAAAGACCTTGCAGCTGTTCTTTCAAGTGTCGTTAAGGGGTTAGAGGAGAGGACAAGCCAAGCGAAGAGGAAGAAGTAGTATGGCAGAGTATGACGCAAATGAATGTGTGAGGTGTAATCACCCTATAGACCTACTCTTCCCAGAGGACACTCTTTTTGGTTGGTATAAATACGGAATATGCACTGTGTGTTGGAGTGAAGAAAGAGATAGTATAAAACCTTTTTACATGTTTGATTATACTTTTGCTGGAACTAGTAAAAATACAGGAATTTTAGATAATGGCAAATCCAAAAGGAAATAAAGATAATCTCACCAACGCTGGTAAGGGGAGACCAAAAGGGTCTAAGAATAAACTCACAGGCTTTAAGGCTTCGGTATTGAGAGTTTATGAGGATATCGGTGGTGATAAGGCTTTTGCGGAATGGGGCAAGAAGAACCCCGGCGAGTTTTATAAGATTATTGCCAAGACTCTACCCAAGGCCGTTGAGGTTAAGGGTGAGGTCGATTTAAAAGGTATTGAGGTGCGATTTGTCAAACCTAGCAGAGACAATAACCCCACAGGCTGACTTCCCTGAGAAGTTGGCGCCTCTCTTTGAGCCATATAGGTATAAGATTCTTTATGGTGGCCGCGGAGGGGCTAAGTCTTGGGGGATAGCCAGGGCATTGCTTATCATGGGTGCTGAAAGACCATTGAGAATACTCTGCGCTAGAGAGCTTCAAAAGTCTATCAAGGATTCTGTCCACAGGCTTTTAAGTGACCAGATAGGAGTTCTTGAGCTAGATTCTTTCTATGACACCACGCAGAATGTAATAAGAGGGCAGAACGGCACAGAGTTTTTCTTTGAAGGTCTCAAGCATAATTCACAGCAAATAAAGTCTTATGAAGGGATTGATATAGCCTGGGTGGAAGAGGCCGTGACTGTGAGTAAGGCTTCTTGGGACTTTCTGATACCAACTATTCGCAAGGAGGGCTCAGAGATTTGGGTCTCATTTAACCCTGAGCTTGAGGAAGACGAGACTTACAAGCGGTTTGTGACACGCACACCAACAAATTCAATAGCAATAAAGATGAATTGGCGCGACAATCCTTGGTTTACAAGCGTGTTAGAGCAAGAGAAGGATGACCTCAAGAGGGATGAGCCAGAAGATTACGAGACCGTTTGGGAAGGACAATGCAGGGCGGCAGTGGCCGGAGCTATCTACGCTAAAGAAATGCGCAAGGCTATGGATGACGACAGAATAAGGGCTGTGCCTTACGATGCCTCACATGCTGTGCAAACCTTTTGGGATTTAGGTTGGGCTGATAACACCTCGATTTGGTTTGTTCAGAAGATAGGTTTTGAATATAGAATTATTGATTTTTACCAGAACGCAAGGCAGTCAATACAGCACTATCTCCAAATACTGCAAGATAAGGCTTATCTTTATGACATAGATTACCTGCCTCACGATGCTAAGGCAACGCAGTTGGGCTCGGGTAAGAGCATTGAAGAGTTGTTAAAGAATCATGGTCGCAAGGTAGAGATTGTCCCCAAATTATCTATTGTGGACGGCATTAACGCTGTGAGGACAATATTCCCGGCGTGTTACTTTGACGCTGAAAAGTGTGTTGACGGATTACAAGCCTTGAGGCGCTATCGCTATAAGGTCAATCCGGAGACGGGTAGAGAGAGCAAAGACCCTGAGCATGACATTTATTCACATGCCTCTGACGCTTTCAGGTACTTTGCAGTAGGTTATCAAGATAAAATTAAGCCAACTCCAGGCAGAGGGCCGGTAGCACCTAGCGCTCATGGTTGGATGGGAGGATAAATGGCATACGAAGAGACAACGTCTAACGAAGAAACCAAGCCTAAAACTGATGAAGAATTTATCAGGATAGCCCGGGACAGGTACGACACGGGTCGCGAGGCTGTTAAGAAGATATGGGAAGAGGCTAAGGACGACATAAAGTTCTTGGGCGGAGTTCAGTGGCCGGTAGAGCTTGAAGAGGCGAGAAAGCAAGATAACCGCCCTTGTCTTGTTGAGAACAGGTTGCCGGTATTTATTCGTCAGGTTGTTGGAGACCAGAGGCAGTTTAAGCCAAGCATTAAGGCGAGGCCCGTTGATAGTAACGCGGATATTGAGACCGCAGAGGCTATAACGGACATAGTCAGGCATATCGAGAACAATTCAAAGGCGAAGCTGGCTTATGACAATGCTTTTAGTCAGGCTTTAGGTGGAGGTCTTGGATATTTCAAGATAACCACGGATTATGCAGACTATGACGCCTTTGACCAAGATATACTTATTGAGCGCATTATTAACCAGTTTGGTGTGGTCTTTGACCCTGCGGCCACACAGCCTGACGGTTCGGATGCCAGGTGGGTGCTTGTTACTGAGTGGATAACAGAGGAAGAGTTTAAGCTACGCTGGCCGAATGAAGACCCCATTGACTTCGAGGCCGTCACAGGCAATGAGAGAAACTGGTTTAAGGGTAAGAAGGTATTGATTGCTGAATACTGGAGGGTAGAGGACGCAGATGTTACAATAGCTCTCCTCTCTAACGGCGATATAGTTGAGAAGACAGAATATGATGAGCTCTCTGACGAGATAAAGGCAGAGCTTACTATCATAAAAGAGAGAGAAACCCAAAAGCCTCAGATTAAGTATTGTCTCATGTCAGGCAAGAGTATTCTTGAAGAGAGAAAGTGGAAGGGGCGTTACCTTCCTGTGATTAGGGTTGTTGGCGAGGAGAATTGCATTGACGGTGAGATGTCTTACCACTCGCTTATACGCTTTGCCAAAGACCCTCAGCGCATGTATAATTATATGCTCTCTGCAAGTGTTGAGAGTATTGCTCTTGCGCCAAAGGCTCCCTTTATTGGTACGATTAAGCAGTTTGAGGGCCGCCCAGAATGGACTGACGCCAACCTCCGCAACTATTCTTACCTCGCGTACAACCCCGATGGACAGGCGCCTCCCCCACAACGTCAATCGCCTCCGCAAGTATCGAGTGCTATATTACATGAGAAGGCCGCCGCCGTTGAGGGGATTAAGGCTACAACAGGTTTGCATGACGCTTCTTTAGGTATGCAGGGCAATGAGCAGAGCGGCAAGGCTATCATGGCCAGACAGAGAGAGGGCGATACAGCCACATATATCTTTGTTGATAACTTCACGATGTCATTGAATCAGGCCGGAAGAGTGCTAGTTGACCTTATCCCACATATCTACGACACACCGCGTCAGATGAAGATTAGAGGTGAGGATGGCGTTGACAAGGATGTACAGATTAACCAGCTTGTCGAGGGGGATGGTGGAGTCATTAAGCCTCTCAATGACGTTACCACAGGCAAGTATGATGTTGTGATTGAGACCGGCATGAGTTATGCGACCAAGAGGATTGAGGCCGCAGAGAGTATGGAGCGTATCCTTGCCAAATCTCCTGAATTGATGCAGATAATCGGAGACCTTTATGTTGCCAACCAGGATTGGCCGGAGGCAGAGAAGATTGCCAAACGCCTCAAGAAGTTAGTCAGACCCGACCTTCTCACGGATGATGAGCGCGAGGAAATGGAGAAGGATAACCCTGAGCCACTAGAACCTCCACCGCCGACACCGGAGCAGGAACTAGAGGCGGAAGAGTTGAAACTTAAAGGCCGGGAGCTTGAGTTGAAGGATAAAGAATTAGATGTCAAGGCTTTAGAGATTGCTCAAAATGCAAAGAATAGCGACGCAGACCTTGAGCAAAAAATTATAACTACAGTTGCGAACATGCAGAGAAATATGCAGGGAGGCGAGCCTCCAGAAGCGCCACCAGCACTATGAATAATACCTTGACCCCTGCAACTAGAAGTGCTTTAATAGCCATAGCAAAAGCCTTAAAGGGCATTGAGACTATGATACAGAAGTTGTTGAAGGAGGAATAAAATGGGGTTGGATTCACCTTATATTATAACAACAAAGACCGTGGCCGCATTAAATAAATGGGAAAGTAAGGGAACACTGCTTGAGATGTCTTTGAAGAAATTTGCGAATGACATGATAAGGCTATTTTATGAATTATACTTTCCTAATATGTACCAACCTTGGGGCACAATTCTTTGCTCAAAGGGTAGGATTTAAATAAATACTTTCACATAGCCCATAGTGAGCGTTCTACACCCCAATCAACACACGGGGACAAAGGCGACTTGAGGAGAAATCCTTTAGTCGCTTTTTTTGTTTAAATAACCCTACTGGTGGGGTTCACCAGGCAATCAACATACCTCAAGGAGGGTAGAGACAATGGCAAAAGACGCAGAAGGTTTTGAGATTCAGCCACAGCACGAAACAGCCACATCGGAAGAGGGTAAGTCCGAGCAAGAAGAGGTCGAAAATACTGAGGAAGCGACCGACTCAGAAGAAGAGCCAACCGGCGGTGAAGAGGAAGAGTCCGGGCAGGGTGATGATGCTGACCCCGAAGAACCCAAGAAACCTTCTAAGAAGGGTAAGGGTACTCAAAACAGAATCAATAAGCTAACGAAGGAAAAGTCAGATGCCAAGGCAGAAGCCGCCTATTGGAAAGGCGTTGCCGAAGGTAAGGGCGCGGTAAAGAGTGAAGGCCAAGAGCCGACACCTGAGCCAAAAGAGGAAGAGCTAGTAAAACCTAGGGAGGGCGATTTTGAGAACTACGAGGACTTTGAGGCCGCTTTAGTTAAATATGAAGACGACCTCATTGACCAAAAAGTTGAGAAACGCTTTGCCGACATAGCCGAGAAAAAGGAAGCGGCTAAAAAAGAGGAAGCATTAAAAGCAAAGGATGAGGCTTTCAAGGAGAGTATGGATGCTGGCCGGGAGACAATCGAAGGCTTTGAGGCCGTTGATGAGTTTGACCAGTACACAGAAGCCATGCTTGTTGGAGCCAAGGCAAGTGAGAATCCTGCGGAAGTGATGCACCTCATAGCTACAGACCCAGAAGTACACGCCCGTCTTTTAGAGCTTGACCCGTTAGCTCAGATTATGGCAATAGGAAAAATGGACGCCGAGTTTGGCGAACCAACAAAAAAAACTAACAAGCCAACACCGCCTGTCTCAAAAGCTCCCAAGCCAGTAGGTAAAGGTGTAGGTGGTAAAGGCTCCCATGCGGAGGCCAAAACCACTGACTCTTCCGGCGATAATCTCCCTATAGGAGAATGGATGGCCAAAGAGAATGAGAGAGTTGCGAGTAAGGCGAGTTAAGGCAGAAAAGGAAGGATTAGAAAATGGCGAATGACCTATTAACTCCAACCGCAGTGACGAGGAAAGCCCTCCAGGTACTGCATCAGAAACTCAACTTTGTAGGGAGCATTAACAGGCAATATGACAGTTCCTTTGCAAAGTCGGGTGCAAAAATCGGTAGTGAGATGAAAATCAGATTGCCGAATGAGTATTCAGTAAGAACCGGCGCGGCTATGTCAGCCCAGACAACCAATGAGACCTCTGAAACCCTCACAGTCTCCACGCAGAAGGGTGTCGACCTCGACTTTACAAGTGTTGACCTCACTCTTGACATGGATGACTTTTCTGAGAGGGTACTTGAGCCCGCAATGAGTGTCTTGGCCGCTAACATCGAATCAGATGCACTCTCAATGTATAAAGACGTTTACAATGAGGTCTCTGACGTTGGCGATACTCTTTCTGTAGCTGATGTTCTTAATTCACAGAAGAAACTAACCGACAGCCTTGCACCGCTTGACCCCAGATGCTTGCTCTTGTCAACTAAGGGTAATGTCGATTTGGTTTCGGCTAATGTTGCTCTCTTTAACGACAGGACGAAGATATCCAACCAGTATCGTAAGGGACTCATTGGTAACGACTTCTTTGGTTACGATAAGGTCTTCCAGAACACCATGATGCCAATTCATACTACAGGTACAGAGGGCGGGGCTGATACCGGCGCAGATGTAAATGGCGCCAATCAGACAGGCGCAAGCGTAACTGTGGATGGTACGGTAACAGGGACGTTCAAGAAGGGTGACATTATATCCTTTGCTGGTTGTAATGCCGTACACCCTGAGACCAAGGCTGACACTGGCGTACTCAAGCAGTTCGTTGTGACGGCTGACGTTGCGGCTTCTTATTCATCTATCCCAATTAGCCCGTCTATCGTAAACTCTGGCGCAAAGCAGAACGTGTCAGCTTCACCGACAGACGATGGAATAGTCTATAAGCAGGAGTCTGACGAGTCCACGGCCATAGCTGGAAGTGCAGATTACGAGATTAACCTGGGTTATCACCGTGACGCTTTCACGTTTGCTACGGCTGACCTCGTAATGCCTGACAGTGGATGGTATGCAAGAGAGGCCTTTGACGGTCTATCCATGAGGATATGGAAGCAGGGAGATATCAAGAGTGATGACCACTTGTGTCGTATTGATATCCTTTACGGCTATAAAACCATCAGACCACAGCTCGCTTGCAGAATCGGCGTCAACTAAGTAATACAATAAACCAAGGGTGAGGGGTTCGCCCCTCAGACCTTTAAGGAGATAATCATGGCACTAGAACAGATAACTAAGAATGGTGAGGAGGGGGCTGTAGCTCCCGGCCTTCACAGAGAAGTAATTGAGGTTGATGCAACGGGTAAGACTCTTGTTGCCGCGGACTCAGATGCGCTAGTTGTAATGACCGCCGCCGCCGCAACAGCCATTGTGCTTCCGGCTCCGGTAGCGGGGATGCAGTTTGAGTTTACCAGTTCCATTACAGCAACGGGAGACCACACTATCACTACGGATGCGGCCACCACGTTTATTGGCGGAAGTATTATCACCGCAATAGACGACACCGCCTCTAAGTCCTTTAAGGGTGATGGTACTAGTAATACCGTTGTAACCTTAAATGGAACAACGACAGGCGGAGAGATAGGAGGCCTTATACGGTTCAGGGCTATATCTTCAACCGTTTGGATGGTTGATGGTTCTGTCAATGCTTCAGGTGTAATCATAACACCGTTTGGCTAAACTGATAGGGAGGGGGTAAAACCCCTCCTTTTTTTTAAGGGGAATTATGAGCGCAAGTAAATCAAAGAAGGAACGCAAGGCACTTAGGCAGAGAGTTAAAGATACAGATGCCGAGATTGTTATCTTAGCAATAACAGGCCTACCTTTTTGGCAACGACTAGTCTTCTGTATAGGTATTATGCTTAAAAGGAAGTGAGGATTAAATGACAGTTCAAGAACTCATAGAATCATCTCTAAGGACAATAGGAGCCTTGGCAAAGGGTGAGACCCTTGAGTCAGAAGACGCCAATGACGGTCTTGAGGCTTTAAACATGATGGTGAGCACGCTTTCCCTAGACCGCAATATTATATTTGCGCGCACTGAGGAGAGCTTTACGCTTACGGTTGGAGAAAAGGCTTACAGCATAGGAACCAACACCACAAGACCTATAAAGATTGAGGCCGCGTGGATTGAAGACTCAGAGGGTTATGACAAAATGCTTAGAATCCGCACCGCTGATGAGTATAACGATATTAGCGATAAGGAATTGCAAAGTGAGCCTGACTACCTTTACTATGACCCTCAGAACCCTTTAGGACACATATACCTTTATCCTGTACCGGATGAGGCTGATATACTCCACACGGACTCATGGAAGCCGATGTCATCCTTTGCATCATTGACAACCACTGTTTCCTTCCCACCGGGATATGAGGAGATGTTTAAATACAATTTGGCGAGACGTTTAGCGCCTGATTATAATAGACAACTCCCACCAGATGTTAGAGAACTGGCAGAGGAGACCCTTGCGGCCGTCAAGAATGTAAACGTGGAGATACCTACCATGAAGACAGACGCGCCGCAAAACCTTAATATAGTTAATAACATTTACACGGATAATCAATAATGAGAATACCTATACCATTTTTAGGCGCGTCTTATGAAAGCACCTCTAAGAGTACGAACTCGCAGGAGTGTGTAAACCTTTATCCAGAGGCAGACCCCGCTCAAGGCAAGAACGCTCTTATTTTAGTGGGTACGCCAGGATTAGAGTTGTTCTCTACTTTGGGAGCAAGTCCGATTAGAGGAAGTAGGGCGATGAAAGGTTTTATTTATGCCGTTTCTGGTAATATTCTTTACAGTGTTTTGCCTAATGGCGTAAAAGCGGAGATTGGCGCGCTCCAGACCTCAAGTGGTAATGTTTCTATGGTCGATAACGGAACACAGTTGATGATTGTGGACGGTGATTATGGTTATATTTATAACACTTCAACAGAAGTGTTTGCGCAGATTACGGACGCGGATTTCCCTGGGGCCGATACTGTAGCTTTTTTAGATGGCTATTTTGTCTTTAATAAGCCCAATACCGGCTCGTTTATGATAACGGGCCTTTATGACGGCACAACGGTTGATGCACTCGACATAAAGACCGCAGAGGGACATCCTGACAATATTCTGGCCATACACGCTAACAAGCGATTTATTTTTGCTTTTGGCGAGAAGACCACGGAAGTCTATTGGAACTCAGGCAATGCGGACTTTCCTCTTGAGAGAGTGCAGGGCGGCTTTATGCAGATAGGCCTTGCCGCTCGCTGGTCGGTTGGTAGGTTGGGCCGCACCCTTTTATGGCTGTCAGAAGATGAGCACGGCAATGGACGGGTAGTTAAGTCGGATGGCATGAGTTCTGTTCCTATTTCAACACCGGCCATAGAATATCAAATAGGGCGGTACGGAGCCATAGCAGACGCAGAGGCGGACACATATAGACAAGACGGGCATGAGTTTTATGTTCTCTCTTTCCCCTCGGCCGGACAAACTTGGGTCTATGATTTAACCACAGGAGTTTGGCATGAGAGGTCTAGCAATGGCGGACGTTGGAGGGCTAAGAGCTCCGTTCATTATCTCAATACGCATTATATTGGCGATTACGCCAATGGTAATATTTATAAAATGAAAATAGACTATTATAGTGAAAATGGTGAAGAGATTAAGAGGGTTAGAGTTTCGCCTCCTGTCTATGAAAAAGACCAGAATATTTTTTACGAAAACCTTATTATTGAGTTTGAACCCGGTGTCGGTCTTACGACAGGACAAGGTAGTGACCCTCAAGCCATGTTGCAATGGAGTGACGACAGGGGCTACACGTGGTCTAATGAACACTGGAAGACTATAGGGAAGAAGGGTAAGTATAAAAACAAAGCTATTTTTAAGCGTATTGGCTATTCCTCTGACAGAAGATTTAGATTAACTATAAGCGACCCCGTAGAAGTTCGAATTATAGCGGCTTATGCAAATGTGGAGTTAGGATATGCCTAATGAAGCCTTAAAAATAAATCCCGCGCCACTAGGTTCTCCTCTCAAGGGAGAAGGTGGTGGATTAAGCCATGAGTGGGGATTGTGGTTCGAGAAGGTCTTTAAAACATTATTCAGCATTACGCCCTCAGTCAGCGGGGACAATGGAGATGCAGACCTCACTTTAAAGACGGGCAAAAATGCTATAACGCAGAGATTCAACACGCCATTGACCGCGCTAAGGACTATCACCTTGGACGATGAGAAGGTCTTTAATGGTTCAAGATTTGTGGTAGTGAGAGAGGCCGGAGCCACAGGAGGCTCAGGATTGGATGTTGGCGGACTTAAAACCTTGGCAGTAAGCGAATGGTGCGAGGTCGAACATGACGGCACTACTTGGAGACTGACCAAATACGGAACTTTATAGGGGGCATTATGAGCTTATTTGAAGCATATACACAGTATCGAGGTAGTAAGGCACAAGAAAGGGGTGCAAGTAAGGCCGCAGACCTAGCGTATTATACAGCGCAACAGGCCAGAGAAGATGTGAAGCCTTGGCGTGAGGTTGGCGGAGAAGCACTTTATACGCTTGAAGACTTACTTGGGATGGAGCGAGAAGGCCGCGCGCCTTCCGCTAGGTTTGGAGAACTGACCAGAGATTACGAATTTGAAAAAGAACCTGGTTATGAGTTTAGAAAGAGAGAGGGTGAGAAGGGGATTGAAAGGATGCAAGCCGCAAGAGGCGATATATTCTCAGGCCGGGGTGGTAAAGAGCTTGGACGTTATCTCTCAGACTATGCAAGCGGAGAGTATGGCAAGGGTTACGCGAGAGACATGCAGAAAAAGCAAGCCCTTTATAACATGCTCGCAGGTCTTTCCGGAACGGGACGAGTGGCCGGAAGTGAAATGGGGCGCTTTGGCATGGAAGGCGCAAGAGAGACTGGCGCCGCAGAATACGCCAAAGGCGTAGGCCGGGGAGATTACTATAGAGGCATGGGAGAGCTTGCGACAAAGACAGGGCAAGATATAGCCAAAATGATTATGATGGGAGGGTAATAATGCCAATATCACCAGCAAGATTTAGAGCTAGTTCGCAACCTGACCCACAATTTGTGGAGAAGTTGATGGGGCAAGTCCAACGAATCAGACAAGTCCCTGAGCAAGAGGCGGCGTTACGAGAAAAAGAACAACTGCTTGCCGAAAAGACAGAGTTTGACCGAGGCATAAAACTTTTAACTACCAACCCCGAAGCCGGCAAGAGTTATTGGAATAAAAAAGCCAACTTGGGCGGTAAGTTCGGCAAGATAAATAAAATCACGAGCAAAGGCAACTTTAAGTTAATTGAGAGTGATGACGGTACTGCGTCACGCCTGAATATGGACACTGGCGAAATTCTACCTGTGAAGGGCTATAAAGGTAAGGTCAAAACTCTAACCGTAGCCGCTCAAGCTAAAAATAAAGAGATAGATAATGCGCGTAAGCGTTTTTTGGAATTTTATAGGAAAGGTAAAAGAGGGGAACCTTATACGGATAAAACCTTAAAGTCTGCCCTTAATAGAAATCCCGCTATGCAGTTAATGTACGAGAAGGCTATCAAGGCGAAACAGGGAGAAGACCCTGAGTTTGAATCATTCCAAGATATTCTTTATGGTGGCGGCGCAGGACAGTCCGACCCGTTAGGGATTAGATGAATATACAAGAAATAAGAGCTCAATATCCTCAATATGACGACATGCCTGATGAGACCTTGGCACAGAAACTTCACGCCAAGAGTTATTCGGATATGCCTTATGAGGATTTTGCGGGCAAGATTGGGTTGACTATCGCCCCTCAAGCCCCGGAAACGCCTGAGTTTGTCCCCGAACCTATGGTCAGACGTGAACCTGGCGCACCACCGGCAGAGGTTCCCGCAGACGTCCAAGAGTTTCAGGCTTTCAAGGAGGCCGGAGGCGAAGAGGTTTATTCACCGGAAGCACCGGAGGGAATAGACCCCAGGGCGGCAATGCGTATTGCTCCGCCCATACCAGAAGGCGAAGAGCTCCCCCCCGAAGCCCCCTGGACTGAGGTTTTAGGTCAGTTGCCAAAGACTTTAGCTCCGGGCATAGGACAGGCAGTTGGCGGTTTTATGCAAATGCTTGGCGATATGCCTGTAGACAAACCAATGGAAAGCGGTATGGGTTTGGGTGCAGGATGGTACACAAAATCAGAAGAAGAAAAACGCAAGATAATGTCAAAAGAGGAGGAGTTTAGCAAGAGTATGGCCGCAGAGGGTATGGCTCTTTATCGTGGCGCAACTGGTGAACTCAGAGATATTCAACCCAAAGTCAATCCCGGCTCCCTTAAATATCATGTATTTGGCGCAGGTCAATCTCTTGTCCGTATGAGCGCGCCCTTAGCGGCCAGTATAGGTACAGGTAGCCCCGCACCGGCCATGTTTATGATAGGTGGCATGGTTTACGGAGATTCTTACGGAGAGCAGAGAGAGGGAGGCAGTGACCCAAGGACTGCACGTTGGGCGGCGGCAGGGAACGCCTTAGCTGAGGGCATACCAGAAGCAATGGCTCTTGGAGTAATAACTAAGCCAGGTACGCCCTTTATCAAGCGTCTTTTTAAGTCTTTAGGAGTTGAGGAACTTCAAGAGTCTTTCACCGAAACTATCCAAATGGCTATTGAGAAAGGAACTATCAATCCCGACATGACATGGGGTGAGGCCAAGTCACGTATGAAAGATGTGCTTATCCAGACACCTATGGCCGCAGGAGCAATGGCCGGCGTAGCACAGGTCGCACAACCACTTATGCCAAAGGAAGCACCTCCCAAAGCTCCTGAGATACCGCCCACAGTTCCACCAGAGGCCGCACTGCCTATTACAGAGCCACCAACACCAGAAGTGACGCCCGCGCCTCCTGAGGCCGCTCCTGTGATTCCAGAGGCGGAATATGCCCCGCGTCCCGAAGGTTTTGAGACAGAGCATGAACTCTCTCGTCGGGAGCTAGTTGATTCTTTAGCAGAAGAAGGTGTGGCAGAAGACAGTAAGGTTGGCAGAATTGTTCTTGGACATTTCAGGAAAAGCGTAAGAAAGGAGCACCCTAAGATGCCGGGATGGCAACCGGAGGAGAGCTTTGTGGTAAAAGAAACTGACCCAACCACAAAAAAAGAAACTGCTACCTATCCTGCCGGAGACAGAATATTTGACAGGCATAAACAAACAGGTGAAGACTATACTCTTGTTGATATAGACTTCTCGAATCTTGGGGGCTTAAATGAATTTTTAGACAACAATATGCCTGTAATTGATAGACATTTCTCACAGATAATGGGATTTGTTAAAGAGGAGGTTCAGAAAGTAGCTCCTGACGTACAGTATTTTAGGTATGGAGGGGATGAATTTGCGGCCGTAGCCAAGACAACGGATAAAGAAACACTTGACAAAGCTCTTGCAAGTGCTAGACTTAAAGTAATGGAGTATGCTGAGGCTCAAGGGTTTGATAAAATCCCGCACCCTAAGCCAGGCCGACCTCTTGGTATAGGCATACAATACGGGTCAGAGGAGTTTAAAGGACATGATTCTTTTGAGAACGTATTTGAACAGGCGGCCCTAGAAACGGGCGAATTTAAAGGTGTCCTGAAAGGAGTTAAAGATGCCAGTAGAGAAGACATTGGCAGAGATGTGGGGGAAGCCAGGGTTAGAGAAGAACCCCGAGGAGTTCCAGAAGTTCGCGAAGAAGAGGCGCCAAGAGTTAGACGCGAAAAAGCAAAAGAACCTCGCAAAGAAGCAAAGCCCCGCAAGCCCACCCCATCCCAAAAGCGTTCATTAGACGCCACCCACAGGGCTGTCTTTGAAGGTGAGGCAGGGAAACGCGCGACTATTAAAACTAATGGTCTTGAGCAGATAACCATACCCTCGACATTCCCAGAATATTTCCAAAACAAAGGATATAGGCGCAAAGAGACCCTTATGGCCCTGGACAAGGCGCGCAAGGGTGTTAAGCTCGGCAAGCGTCAGCAGATGATTGTTGATGACTTGATGCAGGAGTTTAGGCATATTGAGGCCGAAGCACTTGCCACAGGCAGACCCCAAACAAAAGAAGAAAAGCGTGAGTTGGAAAAACTTGGTAAAAAGGTTGCGGGGGAACTAGAAGAAGCGTGGTTTGAGGAGGAGATAGCACCGGAGAAGAAAGAACCTAAACCAAAGGCTATGGCCGCACCCGCACGTCCCGGAGCCAAGCATGTTGAAGTTCGCAAGATAGAGGAACTTGACAGACCGGAAGGCAAGCCAAGGAAAAAACCACTTAGAAGAGAAGACGCAATCAGGCCGCTCCTCAAAGCTTTCGATATACCTCTTTATGAGGGTAGGGTTAAGGGCGCCGGGAAACTAGGCTACTTTATCCCCAAAAAGGAAGAAGTTAGGATTAAGAAAAAGAGCGACCTTGAAGTGACGGCTCACGAAATAGCTCACCTTTTAGACTACAGGATTCCTGAGATTTCAAGAGCTTGGAAAAAAGACTCCAAGCTCCGTGAAGAACTCAAGAGTGTTTCCTATGACGTAAGCAAGATTGATGAGGGTTTTGCTGAGTTTGTCCGACTGTGGATGACTCAGAAGGAACTGGCCGTACAACTCACACCCAATTTTTACCAGTGGTTTGAGAACTTCGCAAACACTAATGCCAAATATGGACAACCTCTCAAGGACGCACAGAAGGCTATGAGCGCTTGGTATGAACAAGACCCACTCTCCAGAGCCAAGTCTAAAATCGGAGAGAGAGACAAATCAGTATTAGGATTTAAGAAGGCCTTTGATGATGTCAGGACAACTATGCGTGACAGAGTTAGACAGGGAGTCTCTGACGATTTACATGGAGTTTACAAGATGGAACGCGACTTGAGAGGCAATATAGAGGCTGGAGGCACTTATGAGGTCTCCCGTCTTACACGTGCGGCCTCTTCTATGCTCGATGGTGTGCTTGAAATTGGCCATATCGTTGTAAAAGAAGACGGAAGCCACACCTTTGAGGGCAAGGGACTTGCAGAGATACTCAAACCAGTAGGCGCCGACCTTGAGAACTTCCTGTCTTATGCCGTTGGCCGCTCCGCTAATGAATTGAAAAAACAAGGTAGGGAAAACCTCTTTACCCAAAAAGAGATTGATGCCATGCTCGCCCTTGAGACCCCTGAGTTTAACACGGCCTTTGCAGAGTACCAGGAATGGAATAACCATATATTAGACTTCGCAGAAGCCAAGGGGATTATTAACCCTGAGAACAGAGCCCTTTGGAAGCGTATGGAATATCTGCCTTTTTACAGAGAAGAGATGAGACCTCCGGCCAAGAGCTTTAAGGGTATGGAGGGGAACTGGAAGGGAGTTAAGAAGCTCACAGGAGGCACAGGCAACCTCAAGGACATACTTAGCAACATGACTCAAAACGCTTCACAGCTTATCACGGAAGCCCTTAAAAACGAGGCAAGGGTTTCTATTGCAGATATGGCAAACTCCCTTGAGGGCGGCGCCAAGTACATGACCAAGATTAAAAAGACCGCGGCTCCCACCAGCGTTTCAAAAGAGCAGATACGAGATTTTGTCTATCAAAACCTTTTTGGTCTTGACATGAAGGACGTTAAAGCTGGCAAGGTTTCTCAGGAAGTCATGGAGAGCGTGAAGGTATTAGAAAAGCAGTTTGAGAAGAACCCTGATTTTGTTAAATTCTGGATGCACGGACAAGCACCAAAGGGCGATAATGTGGTGGCTGTCTTGAGAAATGGCAAGCCAGAATATTACGAGGTTATCGACCCGCTTCTTTACCGCTCTATAGCTTCACTTAATCGTCCGACCAAGAGCGAGCTTGTCAAATTCCTTGGCATACCAAAGCGTATAGGTCAGCTTACGATTACCTTAACCCCTGACTTTATGCTGGCCAATATCGCCAGAGATACGCTCATGGGTACAGTTATGAGCCGGGGCGGGTTTAAGCCCTTGGTTGATTCCGCAAGAGGGATGAAGTCGCGTATAAAGAAAGACAAAATTTATCAGGAGTTTATCGCCAATGGTGGTGGTTTTTCTTCTTACTTCCATGACGAGAGCGCCTTCCGTAAGCATATAAAACGATTTTATAAAAAACAGGGTATTGATTATAAAACTGTTTTAGATACTCCGGCAAAAATAGCCTATGCCATTGAAAACATTGCTGACGCTTTTGAGATGTCAACCAGACTTGGCGAGTACGGGAAAGCACGCAAGCAGGGTTTAAGCCCTCGCCATGCCGCATATCTCGCAAGGGAGGTCTCCACAGACTTTGCCATGCGAGGGGATAACCAGGCAATAGGATTCCTTTATGATACGGTCATATTCTTAAAGGCTGGCATTAATGGTCTTGACAGACTCTATAGAGGTTTTGCTCACGACCCCAACAAGGGTGCCGTGGCCGCAAAGACAGCCATGCTCGCTGGTCTATCAACGGCCCTTTATCTTATTAATAGAGGTCATGAGGACTACGAAGACCTCCCCGATTGGGACAAGGACATGCACTGGCATTTTTATGTGCCACAGGGAGACGGAACATATATGCACTTCCGCTATCCGAAAATCTGGGAGATAGGGGCTATCAGTACAGTGGCAGAGCGCGGAGCCGAGGCCCTGATTAAAAAAGAAGGTAAGCAGTTTGCCAAAGATTTTAAGAGGGTTTCGCTTCACATGTTTAGAATGAACCCGATACCTCAAGCCTTTATGCCTCTTTACGAGCAAGCCACCAACAGGGTTTCTTTCTTTGATGCTCCTATTGAAACACCGTCTATGCAGGGCTTGGCTCCTTTTGCCAGGACAAGACCGACAGGAAGCAGAGCACTTGCAGACATAGGCATAGCGACAAAGGACTGGCCGAGAGGGATGCAACTACCTCCGGCGCGTACTGAGGCTCTATTGAGAGGATATTTTAATACTTGGGCTTATTATGGCTTAACTTTTGCTGATAAGATGTTTTATGACGATGCGCCAAAACTCAGGGTTGACCAGTACCCCGTTGTTAAAAGATTCTACGCAGGGATGCCGGCCAAGCGTACAAAATACGAGACTCAATTTTGGGATTTATGGAGAGAGGTTTCAGAAATACACAGAACCATCAGAAGCTTTGATGAGTACAATGAGAAAATAGCTGACGAATTAGACGAGAGTCACGCAGACGCCTTAGCAGAAGATTACCCCGAACTCAAGACTTTACATAAAGTTGTGGGCGGAATAAATAAAGAGATTAGAGAAGTTAATCGAGATAAGACGATGAGCCCAACAGAAAAACGTGATGCGATAGATGAGTTAGTACAGGAAAAAAATGCCGAGTTAAAAGAGGGTATGACCGTAATTAACGAACAGAGGAAAAAGAGGGAGGAATAAAATGGCAGAACTAGCGTATATGGGGAGCCCTGTAAAACAGTTTCTTGACGATAATGGCGACCCACTTAATGGCGGCAAGGTTTATTTTTTCGAACCGGGGACATCAACCCCTAAAGATACTTATTCTGATTTTGTACCTACGGCAAACCCCAATCCTGTCATCTTGGATGCCAGAGGTGAAGCCGTAATAATCCTTGACGGAGAGTATAAGGTCGTCTTAAATGATTCTTCTGATAATTTAGTTTGGTCAGAAGATAATTACAAGGCAAGTGGAGTGAGTGGTGATGTAGTTTCTGAATGGACAAGCCCCGGCGATACAGTGACATTTATAAGCGCGACTCAATTTAGCGTTCCAGATGACTTGAGAACAACCTATCAGATAGGCCGTAGGGTTAAGTGTACTGTCACTGCCGGAACGGTTTATGGAACTATTGTTTTTGTCGCATACACAACGCTTACGACTGTAACGGTGCGCCTAGACTCTGGTTCTCTTGATAGTGGTTTGTCCGTTGTTGACCTAGGACTCTTGACAGTCACAAACTTATCTATACCTGTGACTCAAATAGAGGGGGTAGGCGGAATCACAGAAAAGCATTTAACGCCATTAGGACAATCTCAAGGCGGCCAACACTTGTTTTCCCATGATACAGGTGTGGCTGATGCTTATGTAGCCGATTTTATCCCTGCTTTTACGCGTTTAGAGGGAACGGCAGATGGAACGACTGCCAACAAACTCGTAGATAGTACGGCAACCTTTACTGCGGATATGGTAGGACGAGATGTTTATAATAGAACAGACGATACTCATGCGATAGTTACAGGATTTGATAGTTCCACACAACTGAGTGTGTCTTCTAATATTTTTGCGAGTGGAGAGATTTATATCATAGGCTCCTTTTTACACGGTACGAAGATAAAAGTTCACATGATGCAAACAAACACAATCGCAAACCCAACCCTTAATATTAACGGTACGGGAGCCCATGAGATTACTCGACATATATCTACGACAGGAACAACAGACAACACAGTTGCCAACAAACTCGAAGACAGCACGGCAACCTTTACCGCAAGCATAGAGATTGGCATGAAAGTTCATAATGAAACTGATGATTCATGGGCGACAGTTACGGCGATTGATAGCGATACTGTTTTGTCTCTTGATACTGACATTATGACCACTGGTGAAGATTACAAGGTAACGAGGTTCCTTACCGCCGGAGATATTCATAATCAACATATGGCTGAATTAATTTATCACCACCCCGATTGGGTACTCTTAAACCCAACAAACGTCCTTGCAGATGTTATCTCTGAAAGGTCGGACAATACAGGTGTTACTGTGGATGGGGTGCTCTTGAAGGACGGATTAATGCCTTCAAGTGCTGTCATTCCAAATTTAACTGATGGCAGTGTTTATACATTTACAGATTTTCTTGCCGGTTCCGCCGCTTATGATGAAAATTGGGAGGAACAGGACGCAACTGGTGTGGGAACCTTTTCGACCCCAACAGGTGTTGATGGATGGGCGCGAGTAGTAACTACAGGTACAAATAAAAGTGGATGGGGACGCACTAATTCCGAAAAGTTTTGGGCGTTATCTTCTGGCAAGACTATAATCTTTGAAACAAAAATAGATTATCAGAGTTCCACCCATGACCCTTTAATTGGCCTTTGGAGTGATATTCTTAATGTAGCTGGCACAGATGGCATTTTTTTCGACCATAACACAGGAACAAGTAAAATAAGAGTTACAACTAGGGCTAGCTCAACAAGCACCGCCACAGATTTAGATATAGACTATCCAGTTGCAGAAATAACACTTAAAATTGTTGCTACAACAACAAGTGTGAAATTCTATGTTGACGGGGTAGAAAAAGCTGAACATACAACTAATATCCCAACAGCTAATCTGGCAGGTTGTGTCGGAGTTGATAGTAGTTCGGCCCTAGAGATTGATTATGCTTTCATCTATAAAAATTCAAGAGGCTAAATAGGGGGTAATTATGCAATTAAGAGCGATGGAACCAATAACAATCTTGATAATACTTTTACTTTTAGGTGGTTTGGTATCAGAAGCAAAAAAAGATGCCTGTGATATAGAAACCCCTAGTATTGAGCAACCTTTACAGGCGGCGGTAGTACCCGCGGAGGTATAAAATGCCAGGTGATATGGCGATACCGGAACACGCGTCTTGGCTTACCAAAATCATAGCTTGGCTTATTGGTTTTGTGGTGCTTCTTGGAGGTGGTATTGTGAGGTATTTTTATGGCACTCAGAAGGATTTGAGGGCTGACCATAATGCTTTGGTTGAAAAAGTCACTAAGAACAAAAAGAAATGTGATGATGAGCTCGACAATAGAACCAATGACATTTATAAAGACATTAAGAAAATAGACGAAAAAAGAGAGAAGAGTTGTGTTAGCCGGCGAGAAATGGAGCTTATGGATGATAAGGTCAGCACCGCGATAAAGGCGCAAAATAAAACGCTTGAGGCAACCAACGAGACCTTGAAAGAAACAGGAAAGGCTTTGATAGCATTAACCTTGGCAGTCAATACACTCCAAGCCAAGCAACCAGACGGGAGTAAAAAATGAAAGAACATTTTGAAAAGGCTATGAAGTTTATCCTTAAATGGGAGGGTGGTTATGTCAATGACCTGCCGACCCCGGCGGTGAGAC
>Ga0224514_10000161_pt1 | contig 21634 bp, 23 predicted proteins | sample SF_May12_sed_USG_3_FD_169107 | JGI IMG/M metagenome (GOLD analysis project Ga0224514, IMG submission 169107) | Sediment microbial communities from San Francisco Bay, California, United States - SF_May12_sed_USGS_24 | ecosystem: Environmental > Aquatic > Marine > Sediment | place: USA... | reverse complement strand
CTTTCGTGAATACTTACGCCAGTTAAAGCTTCAAGCTGTTGTGGCCAGTCAATCTCCTCATCGCGCTCAATATCCAGCCATAGAAAGCCTGACTCAGGTAATTGACCAGGCAACTCTGATAACTGAGTTACCTGATCGACATCAATTTGCAGAATATCCATATGTATAGTTTAGAAGAAAGTACCATCGAGTGGAGAAGAAGCATTGGCATAACGTTTACGTGGCATGCGTCCGGCAAGATAAGCTTCGCGACCGGCCTCAATCGCCTTTTTCATCGCCGAGGCCATCAAAACAGGATTCTGCGCTGCCGCAATCGCCGTATTCATCAGTACGCCATCACAACCCAGCTCCATGGCAACAGCCGCATCGCTGGCGGTACCAACACCGGCATCGACCAGTACCGGTACCTTCAACTCTTCAACAATAAAGCGGATGTTATAGGGATTGCGAATACCGAGGCCTGAACCAATCGGTGCCGCCAGCGGCATAACGGCCACACAACCAATATCCTCCAGTTCTTTGGCAATCAGTAAATCATCACTGGTATAAACCATCACCTTGAAGCCATCTTTAACCAACTCTTCCGCCGCTTTCAGTGTTTGTATCACATCAGGGAACAGGGTTTTTTCATCACCCAGCACTTCCAGCTTCACCAGATCGTGGCCATCCAGCAATTCACGCGCTAACTTACAGGTGCGCACCGCATCTTTTGCTGTGTAGCAGCCAGCGGTATTCGGCAGGATGGTATATTTTTCAGGGGGAATAGCGTCCAGTAAATTCGGTTCATCCGGGTTTTGGCCAATATTACTGCGGCGAATTGCCACGGTAACGATTTCCGCGCCACTGGCTTCGGTGGCCAGGCGAGTTTCCTCGTTGTCTTTATATTTACCCGATCCCACCAACAGGCGTGAGGTATATTCCCTACCCGCGATAACCAATGGGGTATCTTGTTTCACTTGAGTCATGATTTTTCCTGTTAACAAATGGTGCCTGGATGCACCAAGAATCTAATACGGGGATTATACCGTGAATTGGCTAGCCACCGCCTACGGCATGGACAATTTCTATCTTGTCACCCGCATTAAACGTGTATGAGTCATAGGTGCTGCGTGGCACAATTTCCAGGTTGACCTCCATTGCAATACGCCCGCCCGTTAGCCCCATCGCATCCACCAGCTGTGCAGCGGTATAGCCGTCAGGTACCTGTTTATTTTCACCATTTACACTAATTTCCATCCCTATAGCGTATCGGTGAGTGGCCTTGGTCGTCAAATGGCATTATGCTTTGAGCGCCGATAAACAATAAGAAAACAGCCATGAGCGATAAATATATTACAGCGAAGACGGCCGGCACCCTCGACGGCCTGTTTCGTGAGCGGGTCAGACTCACCCCCCGGCTGACCGCCTACAAACACTACGACCGCCAGCAGGAATGCTGGTGTGACACCAATTGGTCTGAAATGGCCGAGATGGTCGCGCGCTGGCAGGCGGCTTTACGTAACGAGCAATTAAAGGAAGGTGACCGGGTCGGGCTGCTGCTCAACAATAGCCGGGAATGGGTTGCCTATGAACAGGCTGCACTCGGCCTCGGGCTGGTGGTTGTCCCCTTATATGTGGATGATCGGCCCGACAATACTGCTTATATCCTTAACGATGCAGGTGTAAAAGTTCTGCTGCTGGAAAATGAAAAGCAGTTTCAGCAACTGGAACCCCTTATGGAACAACTGGAAGGTGTGCAACGTTTTATTATACTCAATAGTAAAACCGGACATATCAGCACTAATGAAGAACGTGTTTTACTGGCTGAAAACTGGTTACCCAAACAAAGTGGACATTTACATGAACGTGGTGGCAACCCCCACCAATTAGCCACGATTGTTTATACCTCGGGGACAACCGGCCGTCCCAAAGGGGTCATGCTCAGCCATCATAATATTTTGTTTGTTGCCGATACCGTACTTAACAGTATTAATCTTGCCAGCAACAAACATACCTTTGTTTCATTCCTGCCTTTATCTCACATGCTGGAGCGCACCGCTGGGTACATTTTACCCATGATGATTGGCGCCATCGTTGCCTACGCACGATCAATTCAACAATTGGCCACCGACATTGAAACCATTAAACCCACTGCTTTAATTTCTGTGCCGCGTATTTATGAACGCATTTACGAACGACTACAAAATCAATTACAAAAAAAATCATTGATTGCACGGAGCCTGTTCAAGCTAACCACACACATTGGCTGGAACCGGTTTGAATACCAGCAGCATCGCAAACACTGGTCTCCTGCTTTTTTACTCTGGCCTGTTTTGAATCGATTGGTGGCGCGTAAACTTCATCAACGTCTTGGCGGTCGCTTGCAATTTGCCGTCACCGGTGGTGCGGCATTATCTCCGACTGTAGCTAAAGTGTTTATTGGCCTGGGCGTTAATTTATTGCAAGGTTATGGTCTAACCGAAACCAGTCCAGTGCTTAGTGTTAACCTGCCACAGTGTAACCAACCGGCAAGTGTCGGTGTCATGCTAAATGGCATTGAATTAAAAATTGGTGACAATAATGAACTGCTGGCCAAGGGACCTGGCATTATGCTGGGATACTGGAATAACCACCAGGCAACCAGTGAAGTTATTGATAATGAGGGTTGGCTGCATACTGGCGACAAAGCACGTATTGATAATGATGGCTTTGTTTATATAACAGGTCGTATTAAAGATATTCTTGTGATGTCCAATGCTGAAAATATCCCCCCCGTGAATATGGAAAATGCTATCGCACTTGACCCTCTGTTTGAACAAGCGTTGATCGCCGGTGAAGGCAAAGCTTATTTAAGCGCGCTGGTAATATTAAATGGCGAGGAATGGGTTACACTGGCAAAAGAATTAAGCCTTGATCCTTTTGACAGAAGCAACCTGAACAATAAAAAATTGCACGCAATACTATTAAAGCATATTACAGAATGTCTCAAAGATTTTCCCGGCTATGCAAAAATACGTCGTGTCACGCCATTACTGGAGCCGTGGACTGTTGAAAATGATCTGCTAACACCTACACTTAAAGTTAAACGTGCTAAGGTAATTGAGCAGTTTCATGAGAAAATAGAATTGATGTATGCCGAATAATTTTAATAAACTATTCGACTATACTCATTAAAGTATTGTTGCAAGCTTGCACAGGAAATTGAACTATAGCCCAATTATTTGTTTGTCCATATGCCTAATGTAACCAAGAAAACAATCTGATGAAAAAACTGATTAAAGTCCTGCTCATTAGCCTGGTGGCCATCATAAGTTTACTGCTGGTCACAATTATCGCATTACCTTTTTTTGTTAATCCCAATGACTATAAGCCACAGATCATTGAGTTGGTAAAAAAACGAACCGGCCGTGATTTGCATATTCCCGGCCAGATTGATCTCAGCGTGTTTCCCTGGCTGGGTATCAAACTGGGTGAAGTTGAACTCAGTAATGCCAGAGGTTTTGGCAAACAACCTTTTGCAAAAATTAATGCGGTTGATGTACGCGTACAACTTTTACCCCTACTTAAAAAAGACATCCAGGTCGGTCATATCGAACTTGATGGGCTAAAACTGGATTTGCAGCGTGATGTAAAAGGAAATACCAACTGGGATGACCTGATAAAGCTAAGAAAAAAACCCGACGCTCCAAAGACCACGCCTGGCGAGGGTGTGCAACTTGCCGGACTGGCGGTCGGCGGTGTCAGTATTCGCAATGCGCAAGTAAACTGGGATGACAGACGAAACAACCAGTCAATGGCTGTCGATTCATTTAACCTGGAGACCGAGTCAATCACAGCTGATCGGCCTGTTGCCATCAAGCTGGACACGCACTTTGTTGGTAAAAAGCCTGATATCAGGGGCCAACTAAAATTCAAATCAACGGCATTGATTAAACCAGAACAACAATTGTTTACGTTTAATAATCTTCAACTGACCAGCCAGCTGCAAAGCTCTGCCTTATTCAGTAACAAGTTGGATATCAAGCTTACCAGTGACAAACTGGTATTGAATCAGGATAAACATACGCTGCATACCAAAAACCTGCAGATCGCCTCAATGGGTCTTCATCTTTATGCTAGTGGCCAGGTCACACAATTAAACAAGCAGCCACGTTATCAGATGAACATCACCACTGATTCATTTTCTGTTAAATCAGTTGCACAACAACTGGGTATAAAACTACCACCAACAGCTGACAAAAATGCATTAGCCAAAGTCAAACTATCGAGCAAACTCACCGGCAGCATGAACAACGTTTCAATAAAACCGTTAAGCATCCAGCTGGATGACAGTAGCTTAACCGGTCATATACAGATAACCAGCTTTAAACAGCCCGCACTAAAGTACACTCTGGCACTCGATAGTATTGATGTGGATCGTTACTTGCCACCAGCTGATAGCGGCTCGGCTAAAAAACCGGTTAGCCCAGCCACCGCAACTTCTGGCCAGTCTACCGCCCTGCCAGTTGAACTGTTACGCAAGCTACAACTTGCCGGTGATCTTAAGATCAAAGCCCTTAAACTAAAGAATGCGCGCTCTGAAAAAATCAACATCACCACCAATGCCAAAAATGGTGTCATTCGCATATATCCGTTAACGGCACAAATGTATAAGGGCCAATACAAGGGTGATGTTCGAGTCGATGTACGTGGCAAGGCGCCTCACTATTCTATGAACGAGTCGCTCAACAATATCAACATTGGTCCCTTGCTCAAGGACGTGTGGGGAGATGACAAGATACAAGGTAATGCGAACCTGAGCGCCAAGTTGACCGCACGTGGTAATGACCCGATTAACATCCGTAAAACCCTGAATGGTACAGCCGGTTTTAAATTTGAAAATGGCATGGTCAAAGGTATTAATGTCGCGGCATCGTTACGCAAACTGGAGGCTAAGCTAAAACTTTTACCCGCACCCAAAGATACGGGCCCTATGCAGACTGATTTCACTGAGATGAAAGGTACCTTCCAGGTCAAAAATGGCATTGCAACCAACAATGACTTCACAGCAGCTTCGCCATATATTCGTGTTCATGGGAAAGGTTCAGTCAACCTGGTGAATGAAACGCTCGACTACACGGTTTATGTAAAATACTCTTCAAAAGTAAAAGGCCAGGGTGGTATCAGTTATGCACAACTAGAAAAATCACCTCTACCTATAAAAATCAAAGGCCCTATTAGAAATCCAAGTTATAGCGTTGATCTTGAATATGTACTAAAAGCAAAAATGGAAGAAAAACTGAAAAAGGAACTCGACATTAAACAAAAAGTTGAGGAAAAAATAAAAGAAAAACTCAAGCCTGGAGATGTATTAGAGGAAAAATTAAAAGACATCTTTAAATTCTAGTTCGGCCATACCCTGTTTTGAAATTAATACCTACATTACTTCCTGGTCTCCTGGTTTTCTGGTTAAATTTTCCTGCAGCTTACGCGGGTGAAGTACTACGCTCCCACGTCGATTATCTTGATAACGAGTATCATCTTGATGTCAGCATGCGCATCGACGCTTCCCCCGCAAAAGTATGGGGCCTGCTGACCAACTATAAAAATCTCAACCAACTTAGTCACGATATCCATGAGAGTGACGTTTTAAAAACAGATAACAAAACAACGCGTATTAAAGTCATCAGCAAAGGGTGTTTGTTGTTCTTTTGTCGTACACTCACCCAGGTACAGGATGCGATCGAATTAATACCTGGCAAGCAGAACACGAGATATTTAATGGTCAACGAGGTTGAAGGACAAAGCGATTTTAAAAGCGGGTATACTCTGTGGCAGGTTGAACCGAAAAAGAACATGACTCACGTGACAATCAGTGCCCGCCTCAAACCGGGCTTCTGGATTCCGCCGTTTCTGGGACCCTGGTTATTTCAGAAAAAACTGGTGGAGCAAGCAACCCGATTGATTAATAACCTGGAAAACCTGGCGCAAAATGAGCTTCAACCTAAGTAATCACTTACTCAAGTGGTATGACCAGCATGGTCGCCATGACCTGCCATGGCAACATCCCCGCTCTGCATATCGCGTCTGGATTTCCGAAATCATGTTACAACAAACCCAGGTGGCAACGGTCATCCCCTATTTCAAAAGCTTCATGCAGAAATTCCCGGATATCACGACACTGGCCAACGCTTCGCAGGACGAGGTACTGCATATCTGGACCGGGCTTGGTTATTACGCCCGCGCCCGCAACCTGCATAAAGCGGCTCAACAGATCCGTGATCAGCACCATGAAGAATTTCCCCGGGATTTTGCAACTGTTTTAGCCTTGCCCGGCATTGGCCGCTCTACGGCTGCAGCGATTCTGGCTCAGGCCTTTGATCAGACCCATGCCATTCTCGACGGGAATGTTAAGCGTGTACTAACCCGCTTGTATGCCATTGAAGGCTGGCCTGGGCAAAAGGCGATTGAAAACCGGTTATGGGAAATCGCCGAGCAGCACACACCTCAGGATCGCAACTGTGACTATACCCAGGCGATCATGGATTTTGGTGCCACCCTCTGTCGACGTAAACCCGACTGCCTCCAATGCCCACTCACCGGGCATTGCCTGGCGTATCAGGCCGGTAACCCAACCGACTACCCGACCCCCAAAGTATGCAAGGCGTTACCTGTACGCCAGACCCGGATGCTGATTTTACAAGATGATGCCCAGCAGGTTTTATTGATCCAGCGTCCACCTGCCGGGATTTGGGGCAGTTTATGGAGCTTGCCTGAGTGTCCACCTGAAAACGATGTTAGCAAGTGGTGCCAGCAGACGCTGGGACTAAAAATTGATGCCCCATCAGCTCAGCCACCATTGCGCCATACTTTTAGCCACTTTCATCTGGACATCACCCCGATCTATGCAGCTGTTTCTGACTCTGGCCAAACTGCCATGGAAGCCGACCGCCGAGTCTGGTATAACACCCGCCTGCCGGATGCTTTGGGACTACCCTCACCGGTCGTAACCCTGCTGAAATCCATTGAGTGAGGAAATATCGCTATGAGTCGTCTGGTACAGTGCGTAAAATTAGGTAAAGAAGCTGAAGGTCTGGATATGGCCCCCTATCCTGGTGAACTGGGACAGCGTATTTTCGACAATATCTCCAAGGAAGCCTGGCAGGCGTGGATGGGGCAGCAAACCATCCTGATCAATGAGAACCGACTCAGCGTAATTGATCCTGAGCATCGCGCCCTTATTGAAGCTGAGATGAAAAAATTCCTGTTTGGTGAAAATTAATTCCAGCCGGTAAATTACTTGACTCTGCAGCGCGCGCCCTGTTTAATACGCCGCTCTTGACCAAATGGCCGGATAGCTCAGTCGGTAGAGCAGAGGATTGAAAATCCTCGTGTCCCTGGTTCGATTCCAGGTCCGGCCACCATTTTCTTCTGCCAGAGGTAACCTTTTCTGGATACCATCGCCATCAACCACTGTATTGAAATGCTCTGTAACGACGGCTGTCGTACAGTAAATGACTATATTGTGCAGCTGGAATCAGGTGAGGCCCTTCCACAAATCCAACAACTCAATACATCGGAACGTCAGGAAGTCCTCAAAGAACTCAAAGCCATTATGGCCGTATATGATAGCCGCAGTTAAAGGTATTGCGACCAGTCAATACTGGTATCACCATAAACAAAAAAGTGCGGGTTGAGTAAATTATCCTTGGTATTGTATTGCAGGGTCGTCATGTCTGTTTTGGTAATACGCCCACCTGCTTCCTCAACAATACACTGTGCAGCCGCAGTATCCCATTCAGAAGTCGGGCCCAAACGCGCATAAATATCAGCAGCACCTTCGGCCACTAAGCACGACTTTAAGGCACTACCCATGCTTATAATTTCATGTTCACCTACATTATCAAGAAACTGTAAAAACTCCTGACTGGCGTGGGAACGACTCCCGGCAACTATAAGTTTGTCACGACGATGATCACAAACATGAATGGGCAACGGCTCTTCCAGCCCCTCACGTTTATACGCCCCCATACCTTTAGCTGCATAATAGAGCGCACCAACAACCGGCGCGTAAACAAATCCCATCACGGCCTGGTGATTTTCAATTAAGGCAATGTTTACCGTGAACTCACCATTACGTTTAATAAACTCACGCGTACCATCAAGTGGGTCAACCAGCCAGTAACGTGACCATGATGCACGCTCGGCAAAAGAAGTGGGCTTGGATTCTTCAGAAAGGATTGGAAATTCCGGTGTTAACCCGGTTAGTCCTTTTTCAATGGCATAATGTGCAGCCATATCTGCTTCTGTTAAAGGCGTGTTATCAGATTTTTCCTCAATAGAAAACTCTCGTTCATAGACACCCATGATTTTTCGACCTGCCTCATAGGCAATTTGAATAACCGGATCAAGTAACTCTTTAATGTCTTGCGCTTTGCTGGAGGTGTTTGTCATAACAACAATGAATTAGAACTCTGGCTAACCTAAAGAGGATATTCTGCCAGCAATCTAGCCGATTAGCTACGAAATCATTGTCGTATTACTATGTAGCAGAAAGAAAACGTAACTCCGTTTATTGCAGGCCTTTTCCCAATCCTGGATCATAAATGAATTTATTCCATACTATATTAGTAAAGTTTTTATTGACGCTCGTTTAAATGATATTCTTTACACTATGATTAACTGGCAAACCATTGATACCGTTTTACTTGATATGGACGGTACCCTGTTGGATCTCAATTTCGACAACCACTTCTGGCAAGAGCATGTACCGTTGCGCTATGCGCAAAAACATGGCATGGAGATTGACTATGCCAAACAAACCCTGTTTCCGATTTTCAAGGAACATGAAGGAACCATGCAGTGGTATTGCGTAGATTACTGGAGTGATCGACTGGGACTGGATATTGCCGTATTAAAAGCTGAAGTTGATCATTTAATTGCTATTCACCCACATGTTATTGAATTTCTGGATAAACTTCATCAGCTGAAAATTACTACCGTACTGGTCACCAATGCCCACCAGAAAAGTCTAATGCTGAAAATGGATCGTACTGCGCTACACAATCACCTGGATAACGTTGTTTGCGCACACAGTTTTGGCATGCCCAAGGAAGATGTTCGCTTTTGGGGAAAACTAAAACACAAGCTACCTTATAACAATAAACACACTTTACTGGTAGACGATAGTTTACCGGTGCTGCGTTCAGCCCGGCAGGCTGGAATAAAAAACCTGTTAGCCGTATATAAACCGGATACCTGTCAACCACGTAAAGATGTACAGGAATTTAAGGCCATTAACCATTTTGCGGATATTATGCCGTAAAGCGTGTTATCCATTTCTTGAAGCGTTTTTTACAATAGGTATCCAGGCTTTCGTAGCTTTCAAAGAAATATTCAAAACCTTCTTCAGCCGGCGCATCATATTCGCAAAAGTCATTGCTGTAATCACGGCATACTTGTGGCCGGGTTTCATAAATGCCACAACCGCCATCCGACTGCAAAAAGCGACAGCGATTATTTATTAACAAAAACCAGCCATCTTCATCCTTGTAAACCTGCACTCCCTGATGCGCCAGTTGCCATAGCAGGTGATCAAAGTCATCCATTGAGCGTGGCGTGTCAATTTCCTGTGTGGTATAGGTACAACAAATGGTTCTGCTACAAAAACTGCATTTTGTTTCCGGGGTCATCGGGATTTTATTATTGTCAGACACGTTAATTATCACCTTTACGCACAAATTTTAATGGCGCATTATAGCAACTATCCAAATAGGTATGACCTTAAATAGTTACCAGCAACATGAAATAGTTATCAGCAACATGGATAAAGCTCAATCACCCGTATACTGGAAACACTATGAAATCCAACAAAGCATGGCGCGCTTTGGCATCTGGATATTTGCTGCTCTATTGCTAGGAATTGGAATGTACTCGGGTTTTTACCCGAAAAACTATCCATTTTATTTTATATTTTTCGGAGCATTTTTTATTTATAGCGTGGCTGTCGTTATCAGCATTTTCCTCAAGCCAGACTACTACCCACGACGCTTTATTACTATCATTCCTGATGTTGCCTCCATTACCATGGGTATGTACCTGACTGATGGTGGCCCGTTTAGCCCATTCTTTCTTTTTTATCCCTGGTTATATATTGGTTATGGCCTTCGCTATGGGCGCGACCCTTTATTGGCTGTTGCCTTTGCCAACTTAATCAGTTTCCTGATTCTCCTCTGGATTTCAGATACCTGGCACTCACATTATTTAGATGTTTCTTCTTACCTGTTGTTTTTATGTATTTTCCCGTTTTATGTCAACGCCATGATACAGCGTCAGTCTGATGCCAAAGCGGAAGCGGAAAAAGCCAATAAGGATAAAAGCGAATTTCTTGCAACCATGAGCCATGAGATCCGTACCCCAATGAGTGGTATCGTTGGCATGACCAGTCTGTTAAATAAAACATCGTTAACTGAACAACAAAAAGATTATGTTGATTCCTTACAGGAATCTTCCTCTGCATTAAGCACACTCATCAATGACATTCTTGATCTTTCAAAAATTGAATCCGGAAAATATTCACTTGAGAAGAAACCATTCCTGTTATCAGACACGCTACGCAGTGCCATTAATATTTTCCAGACGCATGCAAAAAACAAGGGGTTAGTACTTCAATCACATTTTGCTACTGATGTTCCTGATGCCCTCATCGGCGATCCCAGCCGCTTGCGACAAATACTGCTTAACTTAATCAATAATGCACTGAAATTCACACAAGCCGGTAGCGTTACAGTTGGGATATCAGCATATCCCTTACCCGACAATACAAAGACCTTGATACAGTTTGAGGTTACCGATACAGGGCCCGGCATTTCTGAAGAGCATCTTACACAAATATTTAAGCCTTTTTATCAATGCCACAACAACGATGAGCATCCACACATAGGCACAGGCCTGGGTACCACCATCTCCAAAAATCTCACTGAAGCCATGGGTGGGCAAATGGGCGTTGCCAGCCAGCTGGGCGTAGGCAGCACTTTCTGGTTTGAGATACCTTTTACCACTACTAACAAACAGAATGTTCCAGCAAAAAAATCTGTAGCCGTTGCGTCAGAAACTAGTCCTGGTCCATATAACATTCTGATCGCGGAAGACAGCGAAATAAATGCCAAAGTCATTATGAATTTCCTTGAAGAAGAAAACCATACTGTGACCCATGTCATAAATGGGCGACAAGCGGTAACACAAATGGAAAAAAATGACTATGATTTGGTTATTATGGATATGAGAATGCCAGAAGTTGATGGCCTGGATGCGACGCGTATCTGGCGTGATCAGGAAAAAAACATTTACCCGGATAAGACACCCTTGCCGATTATTGCATTAACAGCAAATGCAACTGAGGAAGATAAACAAAAATGTCTTGCCGCAGGTATGAATATGTTTTTATCAAAACCTGTCTCTCACAGTGAACTATCACAAACCATTCAGCAGTTAATGTCGTTGTCTTAAGATGAGTGATAATTTACAAGACTCTCAACATTTAAGAAAAACCCTCAGAGCCTATGTATCCAATGCCCAGCATAATGCCGAAAAACTGCAACGGTTTCATGACCAGGAACTGCAATTTATTACTGCTAACGGATTAAATGAATTAACACGTTCTATTCATATTGATTACAAAAATAACTTTCAACTTGATCATGTCTCACTTTCGCTGGTCGATGAAGACTTTGAAATAAGACACATCCTGAATTCGATGCAAATTGATAGCACGCAGATAGGACTAGCATTTTCTGACACGGCAATTGATAACAGTCTTTTCCCTGAGGGAATACGCCCCCTGCTTTGCAATAGCAAAAACAAAGACCTTTGTTCATTTTTCAATGAAATACCTGCAAATATCAGCAGTGTTGCAATATTGCCCCTGATTCGTGGCAACACCATTATTGGGACACTTAATATTGCTACTAGTGATGAAACCCGTTTTATTCAGGGTGTCGCTACCGATTTTATAGAGCACCTGGCAACCATTCTTGCCGTCTGTGTTGAGAACGCCATTAACCATGAAAAAGTACGCCTGCTTGGTCTTATCGATCCACTAACTGGTGTCCATAACCGACGTTATTTTGAACAACGCCTACATGAAGAAATTGATAGCCACTTACGACAAGGTAATGATCTGGCATTTCTGATTATTGATCTTGACTATTTTAAAGCTATCAATGATTCTTGCGGCCATCCAGTCGGTGATGTGGTATTACAGGAAGTATCTACGTTAATTCGTATGAGGTTACGTTTAAGTGATATTTTGGCAAGGTTTGGTGGTGAAGAATTTGTGATATTGATTTCTGATAGTGACAAACAAACCGTTTATGATATTGCAGAGCGGATTCGTTCTTCAATAACAGAAAATCCGGAATTTTGTAAAATGGGCTTACCTAACCCGGTCACTGTGTCTATCGGTATGTGTATGTTACCTGATGACCCCGTGCAGAACAGTATTAAAAAAATCGCTGCACAACTACTAATACGTGCAGATGAGGCGCTTTATCAATCAAAACAACAAGGTCGAAACCAAACAACCTGCATTAACTACTGATTTATCACTTTTTCCAACGGCTTGAGTAATCGCTGCATATTTTTTGGCGATACATATTGTAGCAACTCTTTACCATCTTCATTCTGAATAATATCCAACCCCTTTTTCATATAGATATAATGGTTGAGTTTGTCTACTGATGTGATAACCCTGTCGGGAATACCAAATCTTTTCTCAATGATTTCCTTATCCAGTTGAGTATAAGGAATATACGATAAACCGGTAACGATTAATTGCTCAATATATTTTTGATCTTTCACAGATAAAGTATATTTTATTTCACCACTGTCCTGACGTTTTTGTTTTACACTGCGCGTCTTAAAATCATTCAGACTATTTTCATCTGTTTGCAGCAATACAATTATCTTTCCACTTAAACCGCCACGAGTGAATTCATTAAAATATGCTTCTAATGATAAGCCGGCATTTTTATTTTCAAACAAACCAAGTTCATAATGTTTTTTCAGCGCACGTGCTGCATGTCCTAACGGCATCGCATCAAGTTCAACACCAAACACCTGGTTATTACCTTTTTCTGTAATTTTTATTTGCCAGGGATAAGTCTGATCGTCAACAGCCGGCCGTTCACCACAAGCAGTCAATAACCCAAAAAACACAAGAAAAAAACTCAGGCGAAACATTATACTTATACCTGCAACCAAAAAGTGACAGGCCCATCATTTAATAATGACACCTTCATATCCGCACCAAACTGGCCGGTTTGCACTGACTCATAATTATTTTTTGCTTGCGTAACAAGATAATTAAAAAGTTGTTGTCCCTGTTCTGGTGTTGCGGCGGAAGAAAAACTGGGTCGACACCCTTTTTGGGTATCTGCTGCCAGTGTAAATTGTGGCACTAACAATAAACCGCCATTGATATCTCTCAGACTTAAGTTCATTTTATCTTCACTATCGGCAAAAATGCGATAATTCAATATACGTTCCAGTAATCGTTGCGCCTTGGCTTCATTATCTTCTTGTTCAACACCGATAAGCGCCAGAATACCTGTACCAATTTCAGCAAGGGTATTTCCATCAACCACCACACTGGCGTTTTGAACTCGCTGAATCAAGGCAATCATTAAAGTCGCTTTAACATTTGCTGTGTCGCCCTGATCAAGGCATCTATCGTCCCGACTTCAGAGGCGGCATGCCCTGCATCTGGAATAACAAACAACTCGGACATGGGCCATGCCTTGTGTAGTTGCCAGGCACTTTCCATGGGGCAAATAATGTCATAACGACCTTGCACAATAATACCAGGAATGTCTTTTAACTTATCAATATCATCCAGTATCTGATTTTCTTTCAAAAACGAATCATGCATAAAATAATGTGCTTCAATACGCGCTAGGCTCATAGCCACATGCGCACCACTGAAATGATCAATAGTACTTTGACTGCCTTGTAAGGTTGCTGTACGCCCTTCCCAGATAGACCAGGCCTTTGCCGCTGACATACGTGCAATTTCATCATCTCCGGTTAAACGCTGGTAATAGGCCTTTAACAAGTCTCCACGTTCTGCTGCTGGAATCGGTTTAACAAAATCTTGCCAGTAATCAGGGAAGATACGGCTGGCACCTTCTTGATAAAACCATTCAATTTCTCGTGGCATACAAAGAAAAATACCTCTTAGAATTAAACCTAGCACACGTTCTGAATGGCTTTGTGCATAAACCAGTGAAAGGGTTGAGCCCCATGAACCACCAAACAACAGCCACTTTTCAATGCCAAGAAACTCCCGAATCGCTTCCATATCGGTAACCAGTGCCTGCGTCGTATTACCTTCCAGCGCAGCATGAGGTATTGATTTTCCTGCACCGCGCTGATCAAACAAGATTATGCGATAGTATTCCGGGTCAAAAAACTGCCGATGATATTTTTCACAACCCGCGCCTGGTCCACCATGCACAAACAACACCGGGGTTCCCTCGGGGTTACCAGATTCTTCTATATGTAATACGTGCGGCTTCTCAACGGCCAGGCTGTGGGCAATATAAGGCTTGATGGCAGGATAAAGTGTTTTCATTTTTTACACGGTTTTAATTGTCATAAACTACTTCGCCATTGAAGCCTTTAATGGCAACAATACCCGTTAACACCAGTCCCGCAAGAATCATGATTGGCCCTACGCCTGTACCCAGGATCGTTCCTGCCCAAGGCAGATCAAAAACCCGTTCCAGGTATAACATGCCTGAATGCAATAAAGTACCCCAAATAAATAGCCAGCTTATCGCCTGTTTAAGCATTACGTTAACGGCAAGGAAACTTAAAACAATACCAACAGCAATATTTAACAAGGCTTCCAGGTTGCCATGCGCATGCGGGCCACCTTTTATGCTATCAATACCAATTTCAGTATTTGTCAGTTTATTTAAAGCGAGAATGCCATCAGTGTTGGCTTGTGCAATTTGTTTGGCGTTTAAGGGTTCCAGTTCTTCTTCAAAACTGTTTTCTTTAAGGGTTTGTAATCGACCGACAGCAGCCTGTTTTTCCTGTACCGCTTTGCCATAGTCCTGGTACATTTCCACCATCACCACACCCAGCACTGCCGTGAGCGCCAGGTAAATGAAACCAAAGACAATATTTTTCTTACCGATTGTTTTATTGGGCTTACTGAACTTATTGAACATGACCCTCTCCTTGTCTGTGCCAATGGGGATTGATCCCATCATACTGACTGGTGTGAGGGCTGCCAAGTGTTACCGTTTAGAAAAAAACCGGTAACCAATGAGGACTAAGAGGCCCGCGATGCTTTCTTGCGTTCGTGCTCAAGGAGTAATTTCTTACGAATCCGAATATGGTTTGGTGTAACTTCTACCAGTTCATCGTCATCAATAAACTCTAAGGCCTGCTCCAGGCTCATACGAATGGGCGGTGTCAGGCTAATGGCTTCATCAGTGCCCGAAGCACGCACATTGGTCAGCTGCTTGCCTTTAAGTGGGTTCACCACAAGGTCATTGGTACGTGAATGAATACCAATAATCATACCTTCATAGACATCTTCACCATGTCCAATGAACATGCGGCCACGGTCTTGCAGGTTAAACAAGGAGAAAGCCACTGCAGTACCTTTACCATTTGATATCAGTACGCCGTTATTGCGCTGACCATAATCACCTTCTTTAACCTGGCCATAATGATCGAACACGCTATAAATTAAACCAGTACCCTGGGTTGCAGTCATAAACTCGGTACGGAAACCAATCAAACCACGCGCAGGAATAATAAAGTCCATACGTACACGCCCCTGACCATCAGGAACCATGTCTTTCAGATCAGCGCCACGCTCACCCAGTTTTTCCATTACCCCGCCCTGATGTTGTTCTTCAACATCAACGGTCAGTTGTTCGAATGGTTCTTCTTTAACACCATTAACTTCGCGCACGATAACTTCTGGACGGGAGACACCCAGCTCATAGCCTTCACGACGCATGTTTTCAATCAGGATAGACAAATGTAATTCACCACGTCCCGAAACACGGAACTTGTCCGGATCAGCTCCCTGTTCAACACGTAGTGCCACATTATGAATAAGTTCACGTTCCAGACGCTCCTGGATATTACGTGAAGTCACATACTTGCCATCTTTACCGGAAAACGGTGAGTTATTGACCTGGAAGGTCATGCTGAGGGTAGGTTCATCAACCGACAAGGGAGGTAAAGCTTCAACATTATTCGGATCACAAATGGTGTCCGAGATATTCAGTTTATCGATACCGGTAAAGGCAATAATGTCACCGGCCTGTGCTTCATCAACTTCAATACGTTCTAGGCCGAGGAAACCGTAAATCAACTGTATGCGGCCATTGCGTTGCTTGCCTTCTGTATCAATCAGGCCAACCGGTGTATTAACTTTTACCATACCACGCGTGATGCGACCAATCCCGATAACGCCCACATAACTGTTGTAATCCAGCTGGGATACCTGCATCTGGAATGGACCATCCAGATCAACATCAGGAACAGGAACATGTTCGACAATGGCTTCAAACAAGGGGGTCATATCACCCTCACGTACACCTGACTCAAGACCGGCAAAACCGTTCAAACCCGAAGCATACACCACAGGGAAATCCAGTTGTTTATCCGTTGCACCCAAACGGTCAAACAAATCAAAAGTTTGATCCAGTGCCCATTCGGGACGCGCACCCGGACGATCAATTTTATTCACCACGACAATAGGACATAAACCACGCTCAAGGGCTTTTTGCGTCACAAAGCGGGTTTGTGGCATGGGGCCTTCAACCGCATCTACCAACAACAGTACCGAATCCACCATCGACAGAACACGCTCTACCTCACCACCAAAATCGGCATGCCCGGGGGTGTCGACAATATTAATGCGATAGTCATTCCACTTAATTGCGGTGTTTTTGGACAAAATGGTGATGCCACGTTCTTTTTCCAGAACATTGGAATCCATGACACGTTCACCCATATCGCCACGGCTTTGCAGGGTGCCTGACTGGGTTAACAACTGATCAACCAGGGTGGTCTTGCCATGGTCAACGTGGGCAATAATGGCTATATTACGAAGATTCTCAATCACGGTGGGTACTTCCAGTAGACATAAAGGCGCGCATTATACGCCTATGGCTATAAATTAAGCTATCTGAGCAACAACATTTTTGTAATATATTGATTTTATTAAAAAATAAAGAAGAAAGAACATACCGTGAGTAGTGACAAAACCGCAATAAACGCCAGTAGCCTGTGTCGAATCAAGGACAGCGTACAAATACTGAATCTCGCGGTAGCCAGTATAATAACTAAAGGAAAAGAATGACCACATGCAGGATAATGCCATTAAATTCCCATTAGTCATTACATTTTCACTATCACTGCTGTGGTTAAGTGCCTGTAGCACAATCATAAGTCACTCCACCGGCCAAATGGCAAAAAATCTCGCTATTAGTATTCAGAACCACGATGATCCTGATACCGTTGCCAGTGCAATCCCCGCCTATTTGTTAATGATCGATAGTTTTATTCAGAGTGATTCTGAAAATGATCAAATGCTACTAACTGGCGCAAAACTCTATGCCGCATATGCCAGTATCTTTGTAAATAATGTGCAGCGTGCAAAAAAACTGAGTCAGCGTTCTCTCGATTATGCAATGCGTGCGGCATGTATACAAAACTCTGCTATTTGCCAACCAAAATCAATTACTTTTAATGAATTTAAAACCTCTATCGAAGCTCTGGATAAAGAAAATATTGAACTATTATTTACACTGGGACAAAGCTGGGCTGTCTGGTTAAAGGCCCATAGTGATGACTGGAATGCGGTCGCCGAAATGCCACGCATCCGACTCATTGTTGAAAAAGTTTTAGCCCTTGATGAAAACTACCAACAAGGTAGCGCCCATCTTTATATGGGTGTTTTACATAGCTTGTTACCTGCTGCACTGGGTGGTAAACCCGATATTGCAAAACGACATTTTGAAAAAGCCATCGCGCTATCAAACAATAAAAACCTGATGGCTAAAGTAAATTACGCGGAACATCATGCCCGGCTGGTTTTTGATCAGGAATTGCATAACAAGCTGCTCAACGAGGTCATTAATGCTAAAGTTGAAGAACCCGGTATGACATTAATGAACACCCTTGCCCAACAAAAAGCCAAACGACTGCTGGAATCAGGCAAGGATTATTTCTAACATTTTTTTAACGATACATAACCATGAAATATAAAAAAATTATTTCGATTATTTTTCTTTGTTTCTGCTTTAACGCCAGCTATGCCGTTAGCCTGAAAATTGCCACGCTGTCTCCTGATGGTACAAGCTGGATGAAAAAAATGCGTGCTGCTGCAAAAACCATCAAAAAGAAAACCAGTAGGCGCGTCAAGATAAAGTTCTACCCGGGTGGTGTCATGGGTAATGATCAGGCGGTACTGAAAAAAATCCGCATTCGCCAATTGCATGGTGGAGCAGTTACCGGCGGTACTTTAATCCCTTTTTATCCTGATAGTCAGGTTTATAACTCGGTATTAGCCTTTGAGACTGCTGATGAAGTTGCCTATGTTCGCCAGCATATGGACAAAATGCTCATTGACGGTTTTGAAAAAGGCGGCTTTGTTACCTTTGGTATAGCTGAATCCGGCTTCAATTACATCATGTCTAAAAAACCCATTCTTAGTATTAATGATCTTCTGCGTCAAAAAGCCTGGATACCTGCTGGTGATGACAATGCATTGGAAATGGTAAAAACATTATCTGTAACACCAATCCCTCTGCCTATTGGTGATGTATTGGCAGGCCTGCAAACCGGTTTAATTGATACCGTTGCTATATCCCCCATAGGTGCACTGGCATTACAATGGCATACACAAATTAAATATATTACCGATATGCCCTTACTCTATAGTTACGGTATTCTGGCAATTGATAAAGAGGCCTTTAACAAAATTAACAAACCCGATCGAAAAATTGTTCGTGCTGTGTTAGAAAAAACATTTCATGAAATTGATATTCAGAACAAGAAGGATAATGTCGAAGCCCTTCAGGCACTACGTAACCTGGGCATTGAATTTATCAAGCCGAATTCGGAACAACGAAAAGAATGGAAATACAATGTTGATATCGCGGAAAAAAAGCTTATTGATTCCGGAAAACTCAGTCAGGAATCCGTTTCCATCCTTAACAAACATATCCAGGACTACCGAAGCAAACATAAATGATAACCGGCTGGTTTACAAAAATTAATTCAAGGATAGAACGAGTTGAAGATGTTTTATTAGCATCTTTATTCATCCTGACTCTTTTACTTGCTGTTCTGCAAATTATCCTTCGCAATATTTTTGGTCTTGGAATCATCTGGGCTGATCCCTTGTTGCGTATTCTGGTACTTTGGCTCGGCATGTTCGGCGCAATGTATGCAACACGAATGAACCGCCATATCAGTATCGATGTCATCAGGCTCTATTTGAAGCCGTTGCTTAGACAGAAAATTCAACGACTGATAAATTTATGCAGCAGTGTTATTTGTTTAGTCTGCTTTTATTTTAGTGTTCCCTATCTGATTCTCGAATATAAAGATGGTAGCAAGGCATTTTCACAAGTGCCTTTATGGATGACTGAGAGCGTTATCCCCTTTGCCCTTTTAGTTATGGCTTTACGCTTTTTATATTTTGCCCTGGCCACAAAGAAAGGCAACGGATAAACAGTATGGAATGGCTTATTGGTTTAACGTTAGTTGTGCTTGCTTTAATTGGCACCCCGCTGTTTGTTATCATTCTCGCCGCAGCTGCAACAGGATTTTATTTTGCCGACATCGATCTTGCCGTTATTGTTATAGAAATATATCGCATTGCTGATATCCCGTTGTTAATAGCGCTGCCCCTGTTTACTTTCGCTGGCTATATATTAAGTGAAAGTAATACTTCTCATCGTATTGTTGAACTGAGCCGGGCCCTGTTTGGCTGGATACCTGATGAGCTTGCGATTGTCACATTAATCAGTTGCGCATTGTTCACCGCCTTTACTGGCGCAACAGGTGTGACTATCGTTGCCCTCGGTGCGTTACTACTACCCGCCCTTAAAGAGGCCGGCTACAGCGAAAAATACAGTACTGGCCTGGTTACTACATCCGGCAGCCTGGGATTATTATTACCGCCTTCTTTACCGTTAATCCTCTACGTCATTATTGTCCAGCAAATGGATATTGGTGAAACCATAAGTATGGAGGATGCTTTTAAGGCGGGCATCTTACCCAGCCTGTTGATGATTTTGTTACTCGTCGCCTGGTCGCGCTGGGCAACACGCAACTCACCTGTTGACAAGCAACGTTTTAACAGCCTGCGATTATGGCATTCACTATATGCTGCTCGCTGGGAAATACCCTTACCGTTTGTTGTACTGGCTGGAATTTATGGCGGTATATTTGCTGTGTCTGAAGCTGCCGCAGTAACGGCAATTTATGCCCTAATTGTAGAAGTTTTTATTTATAAGGAAATCAGGCTTGGTAAAATACCCGACATTATTCGTGAATCCATGCTGGTTGTTGGTGGCATACTGTTAATTCTTGCGGCATCACTTGCGCTGACTAACTATATTATTGATGCAGAAATTCCCGCGCTGTTATTCGACTGGATACGCGAGCATATATCCAGCAAGCTGGTTTTCCTGATCATATTAAATATCTTCTTGCTGGTATTAGGTGCCTTCCTTGATATTTTCTCAGCGCTGGTGCTGATAATACCTTTAATATTACCTCTGGCTTTAGGTTATGGTATCCACCCTCTACATCTAGGGATTATTTTTCTTGCCAATATGCAAGTCGGTTACTTTACGCCACCTGTTGGTATGAATTTATTTATAGCAAGCTATCGATTTAAAAAACCCATTTCTGAAATTTACGCTTCCACTATCCCCTTTATGCTAGTACTACTGCTTGCGGTATTAATTATTACCTATTGGCCTGATTTATCGCTAGCCTTTATCAATTAGAAAAAATTAATAATGTGGTGGAGGTGGTTCTTCAGAGGGATCGCGAATCGCTTCTTCAGACAAACTTTTCATCCTGCCATGCAATTCCTGTATAGCAGCTTGCAATATATCCAGCTGACTTTGTTGCCGGGTAATAACCTCATTCAGTTGCTGAATGGTTGTTTCCTGAAAAGCCAGCTTTGTTTCCAGTTCAATCAAGCGTTCTTCTTGCATAGTATTCTCCATGATAAAAAACCCGGCTTAATAGATTATGTTTAATTAGTGTTTGCTATACACCTTGGTTTTACCGTCATGTCCTATGCTAAGCACTTCATATTTATCCTTTCCGGGTCCTTCCATACCAGGCGACCCCATCGGCATACCAGGCACGGTTAAACCTTTAATATCAGGCTTGTTTTTCAACAAGCGCCTGATATCTGCCGCAGGTACATGACCTTCCACCAGATAACCATCAACGATAGCAGTATGACAAGATGCCAGCTTCGGCTGTATACCAAGCTGGGATTTGATACGATTAACATTACCTACATCTTTAGCAACAACATCAAAACCATTGTTACGCAAATGACTTATCCACTTCTTGCAACAACCACAGGTGGGTGATTTATAGACGGTCACTTCCG